>Ga0310811_10000432_pt1 | contig 56138 bp, 83 predicted proteins | sample YCmetagenome_FD_207642 | JGI IMG/M metagenome (GOLD analysis project Ga0310811, IMG submission 207642) | Soil microbial communities from experimental microcosm in Duke University, North Carolina, United States - YC | ecosystem: Engineered > Artificial ecosystem > Soil microcosm > Unclassified ... | reverse complement strand
TTTAGAGGTCGAAGCTCAAAACGAGGTAGATAGATATCTTAAAAATTCGAGACGAAACATTTGTATTTTTATGCAACATCCAAAATCCCTGACTCTACGGAGTAGGGAGGGTTTTGTCAGACACAAACGTCCATCGTGGGAATATGCTGATGTATCTTGAATTACACGCTGTGCTTATGGAATGTGAAACAATTTCATTGTTATAACTCTCGTCCTCCGAGTCGACTCCTCGTCCTGGTTTTTTTTTCGTTCCTTTTCACTTGGGCCGTGTACTTCCCATCTGCCATTCCCCTCGTTTTTGTTCGATTTTGCATTGTGTTGGTTCTTATGAGACAGGTGCACATTTTTTCACACAACTTCCTTGGTCTGACTTCTGTCTGGAGCAGTGTGATATGGCGTTATTTTTGTTCCATACAACAAAGATCTCTGCCAGCCTTCAGATACCCAAGAGCTAGCAGGCGGTAGAAGAAACCTATGGCCACAGCAGAGATAAGGAAAATTGGGAAAAAGACACTAGGAAGTCGATTTATGAGCATATGACTTGTCGAGATGTGAGCAGTGACCTACAAGACAGTGAAAATCGCAGCTGCAAATGTCGCCAATGAAGAGTTGACAGCTGACGGGGAACTCGCGAGATCGGTGTCGATGGTTTCAATATCCTAGAGACCACCATGTGTGAGTTGATGATCCAAAACCATGATACTTTTAGCTTCACCTATTGAGCATGCGGCCAGCTGGGGTGACGTCGTACCAGCGCATCGTGGCGCACATGACGCCGAACCCAGTCATCGCATAAACACCAACGTAGAATAGCGGGTGTTCACGAGCGTCAGGCAGCGTGATGGGGTTGAAGCCAGGGGCATTGACTGTTCGAGTAGTGTCGATTGTCGTAGTAGAACATGTAGCCATTCATCAGCGCCTCATTCTCGATCAATACAGAGGTCGCCGTGATGTGAGGACCTAAGTCGGCACCATCGCCGTATGCTTGACCCGATTGCTATAAAGTTAATATGTTGATAATGAGAAAGAGTGTATCAACTAACCCAAACCCAGAGTTTCTCAATAACACCTAAGCTATGCGAACAAGCAATGAGAAGCCCAAGCATAAACCACGTCTGGTATGACCTGCCTGTAGTCAGACATACAACACTTGAAATATAACAAAACCCTTACGGTGCCTTCAAGTACGCATTATAATTTGATCATTTGACGCCTCCCAGTGCTCGTCTTTGATAAGCTTTCGAGGCTTTTTCTTTGATTCTGCAGACGTCTCGGGGCCTTGATAGCTGCTACAGGCTCCTCTTCTTTGACGTCCGCAGTGGAATCCTGCGCAATGTGATCCAGAATGCCTTGTGCACGAAGATCTTTGACAGTACCCTTGGCATCGATGCAATCATCCAGCATGCGAACGAGGTAATAAGTGCCAGGGAGCACAAGCTCTATGCGGTGAAAGACTAAGATCTGTGAACCGATCTAACACCGCGTCGTATCGTTGTGAATGACAGACATACCGCTGTACGGTTTGCCATCAACGGTCCATGGAAAAGTCTCTCATACAGAACCGGCAAGTACGACTGTCCTGTTCCAAATATAAGCACGAGGGTGGCATATGAACAGACAGGTAGTGACGCTCACCACAGCACTCAATGGATCATCCAACAGGACGTACTTCGTACGAGCATACACGGCACAAACAAGGGCAACGCTGAAGACCATGAGCATCTCAAACAGAGATATAAAACCCATGCCTCACCATCCAGCCGCAGCGCACAGCTTGACGACATCGTTGTACCTCTCCTCGTCAAAAGGTTGCCCAAATAGAATATTGTGTTTGATGGATTGATGATGCAGCCGCGGTGATTGAGCAGCATATGAGATTGAGTGCATAAATCCGTTTGCATCGATTTTTCAATGCATTCTTGGCCTGCAAGCGAAGATTAGAAAGTTCCTCGACAAGTGCCTCGATCTTGGAAGAAGATCGCCAAGTCTATATATCGAGTCGCCCCAGGATTCCTTGTCGTGCAGAAGGAATGTTTGCTTCAAGTTCAAGTGCCAGAGCCTCGAGATCGATGGTAAGAGCAAACAGGACAGTCGGGCTTAGATAAATTCAGTGCCCAAGAAAATATCGATGGGGTAAAAAAATTGACTGTCATGTCTCCGGCTGTACTCAGATACTGTTTCATGCACTCCCGGTCGAAGATATGGCAAAATTTGGTCTGGATTGCATCCTCCGCAACATCACTGCAGAGTCTACAAATTGTGGCTTCACCAGCCTCATCAGAGCCCAAGAACCGGGTTCCATTAGTCTTGCTGGGGAGCACAAGGTCTGGGTGACAAGCTGTTTGCCTCAGAGGATGAGTGCAGGGGACAAGAGAATGCGGCGTCGGTTCTCAGAACAGAGCCCTTAAGAACGAGGCAACCTGAATGTGTGCTTGGTTAATCCAATACTTTGGCATAGTACAGTACGCAGGAGCAAAGAGATCTTTAGCTCGAGACCAAAAGGCCTTTACCGCGCAAGTCCGCAATTGGTGAGAGCAGAAGCTCTTATTTAACTAGGGCCAGACGGCCTTGGGTCGTCCCAATATTCATGCTTCGGTGTACCGCGCGCGGGAGCAAAGAGATCTTTAGCTCAAGACCAAAAGGCCTTCACCGCACAATGCCACAGCAGTGGCACTGCTGCAAAAAATTTCAGCCATTTGTTGTGTTTGGTTGTTTGCCGCACTCCTTACGTAATATGCCTTCGGAATCAACCGGTCAGAGACAGAACATACATCCTTTTCGCACAGTTTGTACCAACCTACTCATCGAACGACCTGGACTCCTTCGCCTGGTAGAGGGAAAAAACCATTTGGACGACAACTCACTTGCCTCCATGCGCTGGATCAAGCCCCCGCACAAATGGCCACCCAAGCAAACGATGGTATTTGCTCCACTACACGTAAACGATGCAAACACAGCTAACAAACTAATCAAGGAAGGACTCTATATCGACCAACACCTGGTCCGTGTCAAGAAGGATAAGAAGGAACCCATCCGATGCGCTAAATGCCAGCAGTTCGGCCATATCGCCCGCAACTGCAATGTCGCCAGGGACATATGCGAGACATGCACTGGCAACCATCGAACGACTGACTGTCACGCCTACAAAACCGTCCGATGCACAAACTGTCGCAAAAACGATCACGCCAGTTGGAGCAGATCATGCCCGGAATTCGAATGAAGGTGCTACGAACTCAGCGCCAAGTACCCAGAAAACTTGCTACCCAATGCATTATTTCGAGCTGCGTGAGGTCCCTCGTTTGCTCCTCGTATTTGCGCACTGGCACGTGTACTAAATAAGGCCGCGTTGCCCTTGTGCCATAGAACACGGCCTTATATGATGCTTTGTACGCCTAAGGCATGGATGAGTCAATATTTATCCATCCATTATGCATACCACACACTTACGGGTCTACTATGTTCGATAAGGGTCTCTTGCATGCGGATGCCGAGTAAGTCACCTGGCATCGCCTCCGGTGGCAGCGGTACCGACCACCTGTTGTTCCTAGGGAATAAGGGACACAGGGTGTTTCCGCACTCCCGTGACAACCACCACTCTGACAGTGAGCTCTGCATTATATGTCCAATCGAGAAACGCTCATCCCATTCCAGTCGCAGGCTTTACTTTCTGTCTTCCCCCAATTTTCTCCAATGTGCGGGGCATCGTCCTTTGCAGGGAGTCGCTAGAAAGTCTGTGGTTTGTTCTAGATGAAACTCGGAGTCTATCATGGCCCCCATGCCGTCATCCTGAGAACGGTGTGTGGCTCCTTGATTCTTCAGTGCTACGTGATTCATCGTCCACTCAGGATATAACACCACGAGTCCACCCCCAGTCATTGCTGTTATGTCAGCACTTGTTTGAGAGGATAGGACGATGTCCCAAGGATTGCTGTGGGCGTATTCGGACATTTATTTTGTTACCTGCTTTTTCATGCCAGTATCTGAACGTCGGTATTGTAGGATTTCTGTGGTTTGAACGAGTTCACCGCGTCCATTTCATCCGCAGCCACCACGGTGTTGAGGTTATTAAGAGATAGTGTCCCCCAGTATCATTTGCAATGCACAGCTTGCTGTTATCATTCGCCCGCTGCGTCCGGAACGTGCAGTAGCTGTGCCACATGGAAGCTGACAAAAGGTTTCAAATTTTGATAAACTGTTCTTCAATCATGCTCCTACCCACTTCTCTCATGTCATGTGCTGTCTTTGTGCACGCTATCATGTCTGGCAGCAACGGTATGTTGTGGTGGATCAGAAGGATAAGGGACCGTGTACGGAAAACTGGCGAAGGATGTCAGACTCAATGTTCTCCGCGAAGTGCTCCATCTTACGTGTCATTGATTGGGACGTCATTTCGCACTGTACACTCGGGCAAGTAGTTGTAGAGTGTGGATTCTTGCATGAATCCTTTCACGTACTCCCTGCTCAGCATCAGCGCTTGCCAATAATTTCCCACAGCAAGGTTCAATTCCCCTATCCCTGTGACTCATCATTAATTCATTGTTGACGAGATTTGCTCATTGCGCTTGTGGCCACACATCATGCTGTTCTTTGTATATTGCACCTGCAATCTTTCAATACTACATACAATCGAGTCACTTTGCATACACACAATACTAGCATGACTTCTATAACCTCAGACAAGCTTGACGCAGGTATACATTGATCGGATAACGGCACTCTTATCTATGTGTGTGACTGCAGCATGTGTCTTTGCAAGGCCGGAGGAAGGCATAGGCAGGTCCCCAAAGCCACTTACTTCAGGCATAAACCTGGCAGGACTGCAAGCCAGTCTCTTCTACCACCTCCCGATCCAGCACCTCCAGAGGCTTTACTGGAGCCTGTTCCATCATCCAGTAAGCGTCTACCAGCAGACCTGGACGAAACCCAGCTACCCATGTCAAGAAAGAAGGGATGGGTAAGGGACCGATTCAGACGAAACAACTCCTTCTACCGACAATTTACATGTAAGTGGAGCCTATTTATTCTACTACTAGGCTGACATCACTAGGATGCTGTACGATCCCAGTACCAAGGACTTGGAGACTGCAGATCATGGTGATGATGATTTCGATATACTAGTAGACACTATCGACATCATTGAAGGTATGTTCATCTGAGTCTATCTAATATCAAGTTTGATTCTAATATTCATATAAGACACGGATCATGCAGCTGATGGTGACGCTGCTTACAGTGCACTTGATGTTAATGCAGCTCCTCTCGATCACTTAGAAGGTGCACACATACCCTGATTAATTTTGTTTTTCTCATATTGATGTAAGATATAGATCCTGCGGCTGGTCATGACTTCGAATGGGCTGAGGATACTGAGCCTGCAGGGCACACTGATGCCAATGATCATAGTCTCAACCGAGTTTCGATGCTTGCTGATGCCGCTCGACGCGAAGCCTTTGGCATCCTGAAGCCGTAGTTGACGTCGCAACTGGGCAGCACAACTATTCAGTACTCAAAGGGCTGGAACTCTCGTTTTCCAGTGTCGAGAACACTGAATGGACGAGGTGCTGAAATCTGAGTTGCAGGTCAAGTTTACATAGAAGGGATTCTCCCGCTGACACACGATCGGTTCTCTTGTCTCCACCTTCGTGTCCTTGATCTTCATTCAAAAGTTGCATTGTCGTTTGGCTCGCGTCTCGAAGGAAGGCTATGCTCAAACCCTCTCCTGCCTCGCACTCGCACTCATGTCCAACTTGTGACTCGTCTACCTTTGATGGCTATATCTTGTACGCTCGTGCGAGCATCCAAACCTAACGAAACTAGAACACCCCGGATCACTTTTGCCGTAAAAGTCCTCTCCAAAGAAAGAATAAAAGCAATCAATCAAGCACGTCCACCCTCGCCGCATCATCATTCAAAACAACAACCTTCTGTCAGAAACACCCTGCAGATGCAGAGAATCCACCTATCTGAATTGCCTTGGAGTCCCTGGGTGAATGGCATTGTGGGCCTCTTCAAAGACGAATCAAACTTCTACCTCATGCTCAAATTCATACTGAGCGGGTGTTTTTACGATGTGATCCCAAACCCGCACTTGGAGGCAAGCTTGAGTGTATGGAAAAATAGATTCCAGTACTTGTTTTTCTTGGTGTTCTGTGCTCAAAACTTGTATGTCCAACGTTGTTTTGTATAATCAATCTGCGAATTGTACCTTTTCTTGCTTGAAATTTGTACTCTAATATTGTTTTGCATCAATCAATCTGCGAATCCTGCTATATTGTCCACTCAGAGTCGGGGATTGGCGCGCGGGCGCCGTTACGATCATATAGCATCAATGCGGAACAGATTTCTGATCTTCGAGCAAATCGGATTCCGCCTGTGGGTTCATTACCGGATGAACTATGGGAAGACGAGAATGTGTGATACTTGGTTCTTTCTTCTGTGTATGGTTTCGCAACGCTCGCAGGTCTTGTCCGAGTATATCGTATGGGATTGCAGTAATGCTATGGCTCAGTATTACAACTCGGAGTAATAAATGTAATTTCAGTCGGCCCATATGCTACAATGGTGGACTCCCTATCATCACATACTAGAATGTCCTGCTATTCAAAAGGTGCAGACACACGATACAAAGCTACTACTCGCCGAGGTTCTGAATACCCCCTACCAACTCAGGGAGAAACAGTAATCCGATAACAAAGCTATCGTCGATTATTGCTGTTTGCGCACAAAAAAACAGCTGCAGATGACTGTAGAAACCGAGTTACATTCAAGCGCATTTAGTACTTATCTCTGGCAGAGTCATGGCAAACAGACATGGTAAGCCTACCAACGCCGAGTCACAGGATTCGATGGGTGAGGCGTACGCTTGGCGCATGATAAATGGCCTGTGTCTCCTGCACAACCTCGCATGAAAACATATCTGGGTCAGCACAAAGTAGACTTTCCCGAATCAGTGTGGCCAACTCACTCCACGCCTGAAATGTTCAATGTCATATCTAAATATGAGTTGGTATTCGGTTTCTCTCACATCAATTGAATGGTCGGCATTGCGCTGAGTTCTTGCCTTCATCAAGATCCCAAAAACCATCATGATCAGCCTCACCGGATATTCTAGACTGATGACGCTAGCTAGCTACGTCCTCCTCATACAAGGACCATAACATAAAGTTCTTCAATGCTATGACAGAGTCATCAATAGCTGCCCAAACAATAATGATAGAGTGCTTACATCCGTTGTCCGTGCACCTAGTTGCGCATCGAAGGCGATGCTTCCGAGAACCAGATTTTTGTCTTCAGTCCATTTAGCAGAACACTTGATGGCAACAGTAATGTCGTGAGTCAGCTGGGACGCTCACGAAAATAGTTTCAAACTTTGAATTAAGGAGTGTGATCAAACAAATTATAATCAATGTGATCAGAGAGAGTCTGTGGTAATTCCATTGAAGAAGAGGTTAAGACTTCATCTGCACGGTAGATTTGACTTTACCCTGCAAGATAAGGAAATCCTTGTGCGTGAGGTCGATCCCACGCCCTTGGAAGGAGTATTCGTACATAGGTGTAGGTGGACGACCATGAGTTGTGTAAACTGAGAGGTGTTGCTGTGTGAGCAACGATGAGTGAAGAGTTCGGCACAACACAGTATGTGTTAGGGCATACATCAGTAAAAAGTCAAGATTGTCGTAGCCCTGTTGACAGCTATATAGAGCTATATTGTGCCGATGGCAGTGGAAGGGATAGTACTACAAGAAGCTACTGTAGTGGTATACACTTAACCGTGTAACTATATAGCAGGGTATAGTAGGGACTTGACACATTGGGCTACAGGTACTACAGCGACTATATAGCTCCCTGTAGTCAAGGGTTTTTTTACTGATGGCCTATAGTAACCTGGTAAGGTGTGCGGATGTGACCTCCGCTTGGAGGTCCAGTAGATAAAGGCTTAAAAATACAACGCATCTACCCCAAGTCATCACATATCCACCATCTTCAAACCAATGTTAGTCCCCAGCGCAGCAAACAACACAAAGCAAAAAATAATCGGGCCGTACTTGTCATGATGAAGCCCTTCCGCCGATCTCGCCCATAGAGGAAACGCTTGCTACATGAAGATGATGGCTGAGTAGGCGAGAGCGAGCAGTGCTGCACTAATAAGGTGTCGCAGATCATCTGCAGGCACGAAGTTCAATGTTGTGGTGATGGAGCCAATGAGCACAGCAAAGCTCAGCCTACGATAAACGTCAGCAGACAAATCCAATCAATGAATGGAAAAAAGTACAGTCCCGAACCAGTAATCGCTCTTCCTCCCCTAGGTTCTCATCCAGACCCACCGCCTCATGTACCTCATCTTTCTGATTTGCCTGCAAATGCTCATCAAACGCAGAAGAAGGTTTGATTACCTTATTGTTGTTTAACGCTCATAGGTTTACTGTTTCAATTGTGAAAGGCAAAAGATGCTGGTACATACGGTCAGGATTTGTCAGGTTTCTCGATTGTAATACTCTGACGATACCATGAAGTGCTTAAACACTTTTTCTCGCGAAAGGAGCGGCAGAAGCTGTTCTGCAGTTGGGCTAGCGGTGCCAGCGTGTGGATTAAGGTGAGTGAGATCATCGTCTTCAATTGAGCGCCTCTGAAACAATTAACAGGGAGGAACTTATGTGTGGGGTGATGCCGACTGGGCACCTGATGAAGAGCCCGGATCATCACACACTCATGGCGAATTTATTGCGTTCGGACAAGCAGCAGTACGACCATCTGCGCAGAACACTACCTCAAGTGTGGGGCCAACAAAGAACATGACAGCTGATGACGCAAACACATGGATTTTGCAGCGCACTCCTTCAACATTCCAGGTTGATGACTACCGTATCTTTCCTGTAAAATGATGCTCATAAAGAGACAGAAAATGATATGGACCAACTATTCGTTCGGTATCGAGCGGGATGAACGGGTGCTCAAGAAGGATGCCCTAGATCCGAGGAAATGGACAAACCCTTTGGAAGTGCAGTACGTTGCTCTGAATAAACCTCTTGAAGTAGACTGATGAATTATTCTAGGCTGCCAAATGCGCCTTCTATGAGGATAATTTGTGTTTGCGGCCAAGGAAAGGAAACTGAAGTACTCCCCAAGGGTTTTCTGTTGCATTTTACAATACTGAATTCGATAACAGACATCATACCAGTATGCTCACGGACCACACGGATGCGAAGAATCGTTTGTACTTTGTAGAGGTCGAGCATCCGACTTGCACCGACCCTACTGACAAATGCAATCATCATACACCACGCCCACCATTAGATGCGTCATCTTCCAGGGCAAACTGGTTAGATGCTGATTACACGCAAGAGACCACACCCTAATCTACTACTGAACTATGCATTCACTGTCTTTCATTCCTCCACTTTCTCCCTTCCACAAAATTACTGTACTCGCGCTTATAGTTCATTACGCAATGATCGACTTAAGATTTGGATTCAAGGCCTCGGAGCATTGGTCGCTCCTGTTCTAGCCGATGGTCTTCTCCGCACTAAAATACGATCAAGGTCACGCTTACCCCTTGCCCCTGGACCCCCTGGACATTGGCTGTTTGGAAACGCTCCACCCAGAGCCAAAACAACTCTTGGATTCGCCCACTGTGCTCAAACCGACATCGTATACGTATGTTTCTAATCCTGTGGCGTGATTCCTGAATTGAATCGTTGACCGAGCAGAAAGACATTTGTATACTAAAAGGTGCTATCGTCTTTGGCAATCACTGGTACTGAATGATGTGTATTCTAGGCGAGATATGTGCGTTGATCACCCTTTTACAGGACTATCTCGTGCGGCCTGAGCGTCTATCCCAACCCTGATGAATTTATTCCCGAGAGATGGCTCGACAGCGATGGCAAAACCCGGGAAGACCTCAAGTTCCTTTCATTCGGTTTTGGACGCAGGTATGCCCTTTCCTGACAATCTACTTGAAGACTGTGCGAGCGTGGTAGAGATAGTTGCTGATGATAGAGGCGTTATCGAGGGGGTAGATCTGGGGGATGCCCTCGCGAGAGCTTGGCGAAGGAGTGCAGAAGCTCATGAAATAAGAGAGAATTGGGAGGATGCAAGGAAAGACTGGGAATCAGTTGCGGGTACTGCATGGGCGCCATCTAATGTACGTGCTGAAGGCGCGCGCGGAGCTGGGCGATGCAGACGGATGCTTAATTGTAATGCCGACGAGGACACCCCCATACCAAAGCCAAAGCCAAAGCCCAAAGCTCCATTGATCAAGCCCGTGCCAACTCTCTCCAACTCGGGGGCGCTCAAGGCTTTTCGTGCTGCGACCAGTGCAGCTGAAGCCAAAGATAACCAGCGAGTCGTGATTGGACCGATCCCTCGAAGCGCGCTTGAAGTCATGCTTGCTTCGGGATACCTGCATATTCGGGCGACGGAACGATAACATACAACCTTCCGAGTTATTCCTCTTATTTTTTCTTACACTGCGTGTAAATACAAAGACCTGGTCAATTCTAAAATGATGTTGTCAGTGTCGACTTGACCTTGATTACGGTAGTGTTGTTGGTAGAATTCACGGTGGCAGAACCTGGCAGAACTCCAGGATATCCGAGACTCATAGTTTGGGTACTCGTAGTTCGCCGAACATGTACGCATCATGATCATGTACTGGCAACAAGCAATATGGGTCGTGTATTACTCATGATCAAGATAATCAAACAGAGAAGACATGTCTTTGAAGTCATAGCCAAAGTTCTACTTGATTACAAACGATGCCAAATAAGCCACACGATAAGACGTTACACCGTACAGTCTGCGGGTGACGTTTCCAGCATAGATATCCACACGACGATGTCAGGACCGTTCATTTGCTGATCCATATGCCAGAGATGTAGGTGCATGCGCGTAGCGAGGATCGCAAGGATAAAGATATCAAAACTATATGTATGTTCGGGGGATGTTGTCAGTAGGAATTTGCAACAGAGTTGGAGGTCCATACCCTTCGTGGAGGAAGTAGGATACGGAATGGGTGTGCGCAATATCAATGTTGAAAGATATTATTGACGCACATCAGAAAGCCGCACCACTGGCATAAGGACACTCACGGTCGGGAGAACTTTCGAAAAGTTAATCAATCATCACCGAAAAATGTGAAAACATATGTAACTCACGTAGACCGCATGCATAGTAGAATATGTTATGCCTCGCTAGGATGACGTACAGAGGGCCCTTGGCCGACCGCCAACTCTGTATAACACACACGAGTGTGAGGGACACCAGTACTGGGGATAGCGTTGGTCAGCGTGTCTGCAATGCACACTCCCGGTTTCGGACCGCATACCCAGTTGGAACACAAACAAGAGGGTAGATGGTATGAAGAATGAGATACTGCCTGAAGTTTGGTAACAGCCTAGGGTCGTGATAGCTGTAGCTATGAAAGCAGAGTGAATATGGCCAAATATTAGTGGGTGAAGGTGATAGCACGAACGAGAAGTGGTCACAATAGCAGTAGAAGCAACGACAGACCATGTCACAGTAACGACCTGACTGATTTATCAACATTGAACTTTGATATAATGAGGAAGTGGGGCTCACAAAAAGGGTGGACAGCATGGCGTACTGGGGCGCGGAACATCAACGGCTCGATTATAAAAAGTATTTATGAGATTCATGCACCTGAAGGAGCAGCGATGTGAATACATTCACCAATGAGAATACTTCAGGGAAGAGAAATGATCATGAATGAGTCCGAAAAAACGGTGCGTGCGAGTGTAAACTCACAAAAACCACATGTATAATAGAATATGCTATGTTTTACCAGGACAACGTACAGACGGCTCGAGTTGATCCGCCAGCTCTGTATGGCGCGTATGAACGTGAGGATCATGAGCCATGGGAGATGTCAGCATGTGTTACACATATAATGTATGCTCCCGGTTACCCACCCAGTTGGAACACGGGAAGGAGAAGAAATTGTATGAAGAGTTGGAAACTGGTCGAACTAGTACTGTTGTAGCACCCTCCCTGCATGGCCGCTTAAATACGCTATCCAAACCGATGTCAAGAACAAAAAAACATGCCAGGAAAAGAAAAACAAACGTTAAAACACTCACGAGATTGGCCGTACTGTGTCTGCGAGTGCTGTTAATCAGTCAGTAATTCAAACGTTGATCGCAATCCAAGCATGATCGCAAGTTGGGTGTGATAAAAGAAGTGAGAACGTTGCATGTCGAATGGTTCCATGGAGGAGAACAAGAGGATAGCGTGAAACGAATGCATCAGTGAAATTGTGAATTGATGAGTCCTCGATATTGTAGCCGTGGGAAGTGGTATTCCGTCGAGTCTCTTCTGCTCAGTGATTGTTATCGATCTGCCTCAAGTCACAACACATTGAATATGGACAAAGCAGTGAGTAAAACTCTATTGAACATAGTGAGTTAGGTGTGAACCACTGATAGGATATTGGTGCTGCCGCACTCTCTTCACTTCTTGGAATTATCTGGTACATTGTAAAGTGTGATCTCAGATGTACTGATGTCTCATTTTGGCCTTGGACATGACAGAGTATACTAAGCTCACATTTCCTATGGGCATAGTATCCTCTGTTGAGATAAAGGATAAGAGGGAGGAGGGTCAACTAGAGGACCATTGCTACTAACCCTTTCATAACAAATTAATTTCTAGGCAAGGAAGAGACGTAAAGCCAAGAAGGAGATGAAATGTCAAGTGGAAGCTGAGCGCTGATCGACAGAAGTTTTACGTGTTATCTACAACCTCCTGATCACCTGACCTTCGCATCCGAGTCGCGTCGTTCTACTACTCGACTCGCGTTCCGTTGTTGTAAACCTGTTTGGTTTGGTGGGTCCCTGCTTATTTTTTTTCTTACAATGTCTTCTACGCAGTTGCCATGTCTGGTGGATCGCATTTCAACTCCTGGGATTTGGCCGGCGGTCTTTCTTCTCTCAGGCTTGGCGGTCTCACAATCAACAATTCAGTCACGATCCTGCATCCACATAATTTCTCAGACGGGGAGTCTGACGCTGGCACTGCCCGCACCGGCAACCAGGTCGGAGCTCGGAGCAGAGCTCATGACTCTGGAGTTCTTACTCCGGACGATTTCAATGATGCTCCCTATGTTCCTCCTCAGACTGGCCAGTCCCTACCACAAGCATATGGTTCAACACACACATTACGTAGCACTGGAAGAGCTCACGACATTCCGTCAGTAAGTAACCCAAGTGCTCATTTACAAGTCATCTTATTCTTTTTATTCTTCCTATTGCAGTACCCAAGTCCCGGTGCGGAGTCTCATCTTAGCGTGGACAGTAACTGGAGTAGCTCCTCATCTTCCGATCAAGAAGATTCATTCACATCACACTCTCAGTATCAGCAGTATAATCCATCAGTCTCTCGCCAGTCATCTTCTAATGAGCATCAGCACCTACAACACTTACAACAACCACATTCGCATTATCCAGCTTATGAGGGTCTTCATCGCCTGGGCCTCGAGCATGTTGGATACCCACCCCAGCCACCCGCCAATAGCACCACCGTCCACTATAGACCTCCTGCACGTCCTGCGTATCAATCCAACAATATTCTTGCTCTCGAGTTCTATGAACAAATCGATCAGGACCTCCCCCTACCCATTCACTTGTCTCAAACACGTGTCGAACAGTCGTCGGCATCGCCATCTAGCTCTCATGGGTCGCTATCGACATTTTCCACTGCCCCTACCACTAATGAGAAATCCAGGCACCTTCTGTTCGAAGACGCAGGACCTTACTTGCGTGGGACGCTGCACATTCCACTATACAAGGCAGTCAACTTGTGGGCTCTTCCAGATCCCCCTGAAGGGGAGAAACCAAATCAGCCTTATCCTATACTGATAAAGCTGGCGATTTACGGAAGTCCGAACAAGCAGCTCGCGCTGCAAGAGATATACACAGCACTCGAGGATCGTTTCCAGTGGTTCAAGCTTCGACGAAACGAAAAGGCTTGGAAGGTCGGTTTTCATTCCGATTCCTTACCTATGAAGCCTCATGGCTATGCGCAGAACTCGATTCGCCATAACCTTTCCTTGAACAAGGTCTTTAAACACGTGCCCCGTGCCATCGCGGAACCAGGCAAAGGAAGCTATTGGCAACTTGACTGCTCTGGTGGCGAGGGTTATAAACGCCCTCGTAAGCGCTGCAGCAAGTCTGCTCGAGCAGCGCTTGATCAGGGCGACGATGACGATTCTTCATTGGAAGGTAACATAGAGGGGACGAATGCACCTCAGGCTGGCATGCCAGCGGGTTCGAGTCATGCTCCAAATCGTCCGAGTCCTGTAGCATCTGACGACTCCTATATCGATCCCAAGCTGAGACAGGGAAGTCACATCGTTGGCGAAGGTCGAACCCGATCTGCATTGCGCAGGTCTGCCACCAGCCCATATCCCGTCCCTAGTCCTCAGCAGTCGCCCAGGTACCCGCAGAACCAGTTATCGCCTCATGTAAGTCCAGAATCAGCGCCGAGATTCGGTCAGCCTTCATTTGGACAGGGAGGATTCGGACGCCCAGGGTTCAGTCAGATGCCAGCAGCCAGAGTGCCTCAAACCTCTGCGTCTTCATCCTCAGCATTTGTGGCGTCATCTCCTGCAACGTTCGGCCATGTTCCGGTGACGTCCACCCGTCCGCAACATGCTTTTGCGACTCGAGATCGCAACACGCCGATCATACAGCCTACTCCCAGACCGGGCGTCAAGTACGTTTATGAGGGTGGTTTGCCTAGCGCTAGACGTGTTCAAGGTTATCACCAAGGGCCATACCAGTCGTCTCAAGGCTTGCCATCATCGTAGCAGAGTGATTCCAGCTACCCTTCTGATCCCAAAGGCAAGGGCAGGATGTGAACGTGCTGGTGCCTCAGACCGATGATCTCGCACTCCTACCTATGTGGGGATCGTCGAAAGTCTCCCTCGCATGTTCTTCATTCATTTCTTTCTAGTCTCTTTCCTCGGGCTCTCTTTGAATATGCACTTCTGCTCTCTCCTTTGTCGTAATGACTTCCCTTGACGTTGTTTCCCTTTTCATCTTCATGTTTTCTCAGTTCTGCTTAGTTTCTTTGTGCTCACGTGCTCACGACCCCATCTACTTACATTTCTACAATCGACTATCCTTCATGCATTATTAATCACTATGTTCTGCCTCACAAACTGTATCCCAAGTCCCATCATTGCTCCAATACATATCTATATACAATATCTGGACTCGATTCTCATGTGTTGAGGCTACTCTGTCCCTCCGTCATTGACTCGACATAAGCGCCAGCTGCACTATTGAGAATCACTGTGTCTGTCTCAGCTTCCAACTGCCCGGACCGAACCCCCTGGGTCCTAGTGCTTCATCGACAACATGCATCATCGCAAGGACTTTCTCATCCTCCCATTTCTTACCCGCAAGCTGAACACCAGCGGGCATACCCTCCATCGATTTAGGATCGTAAGCGGAATTCTTACTCAGGTACATGCGTTTCTCGAGCACTTTCGATCGGCCCGAGGCGCCTACTACGAAATCTGTTGATAGCTGGTCAGTATCTGGATTGACGCGCGTCACTGGTATGGTGCCGACAGGAGAGTCGATGACGTTGTATATAATAGTTGCGGCTGCAAGTGGGGACAAGTATGTGGAACCCCTGGAGATCATAAGCTCCGCAACCAAGCTCACCCGTGAGATATCACTGGAAGGGATTGTACAGGCACGATGATTCCATCGGAACCGTATTTGTCCCATACCTGGAGGGCATTAGCGAAAGGAAAGTCTTAGATGTCGAGATACTCACCTGTTCATACCACGCAGTAGTGACCTTGTCGTGTTGGTCGGTCAAATCCGTGAATTCCGAAACAGATTTCTCTCGTGCTAACGAGAAAAAACGCGAGAATAGGGGGTCGCCCAAGACGGTCCTGGCGACCCAGCAAACCAGACTACGGACGAAGAATGGCAATCTGGGGCTCAAGGTGGCCAGGAACAAACTGTCTTCCTGCCAGTCGGGTTATGTGAACTGTAGACAGTGTATCCTTAATTTAAACTTGCCATAGGGTCTGAAGCAAGGTGCGACAGCATCTTCTTATAACCGTCGGATGATGCGAGTCCCAGGAATACTTCCATCGCACTTGTGTCTTGATAAAATGTCAGGACGGAGAATGGGGTATGTATAGAAGGCATACTCAGAGGAGATGTAAACTCGACGCATTCATGTCCCTGCTTCCCGAGTGCTGAGACGGTCTCCAGTACTGCTCGCTTGCATATGTGCAGGTGATGGTTCGATCATGCCATCTATAAGAAACCTGTAAACAGAAAATCACGACGATCAACATACTTCACGGTACCTGACAAGTCATAGCCAAAGCGAAGCTTGGAAGGGAGCTCGACAACTTGGTACGGGGGCGCCTTTGTAGTGACTGTTATAACCATCAAACTGTAATGATACTACAGAAAAAGAGGATAAGGTGTACTTACATCTCGAGGAACTTCGCCGGCTGATCAGTCCCTTGAGTTACTGAGAGGAAAGTGCGCTACAAGAGAACATGTCAAAATTGAGCGTAGCACATCGAGATTCGAGTGTACAAAATGCACCATGCCCTTTTTAGCCGCCCAAGCTGTCGAGGCATCAGTACACATATTAGGTTAGAGTTAGTGATGGTGTTTCTGAGGCTGTTATTGATGCATCAACTGATCCTCATGCTGCTGGTAAGATACAGTTTAATCTACACAATACCTCATCTTAACTACTTCTCCAAGCTGTCGCTGCTCAAGCGCTCAGTACTGGTAAGGTCTAGGTATGTTTATTGATTTGCGTGACCAGGGTCAGTTTCTGACATTGATGCCGACTCAAGCAACTTCAAGGACTCATTGTGAACTGTTCCCTCATGAAAATTGAGTGACGCCAGCTGTTCTTGAGGACGTGCCAAATTGCTGTGCAAATTTACGACCACCCTCTTCATTCAAGAACCACCATATTGAATTTACTTTTGTACTTGGCTTCATACGACAATGAGTACTGACTGCGATCAATCAAAGCAAGAATGGTTATTTTATTGCACTTTTCCTGAACGACCCAATAGTTTAGATGGCGATACAACGAAGCTGCAGAATAATGAATCATTATGAATGAGGATTCTGGAGAGCGGGAGTTTTCGTTCATTGTATTGTATGGTGCTCATTGGACTCCTCTTCTCGTTTGTTCCTGTCCCTATCCGACAGGCATAACTCTAACTCTATCGTTCTGTTCAGGCGTTTATAGGAACGCAGATGACAGTACAATGCTTACTAGCTCTCGAGGCCTGTAGAAAGTCAAGACATGGCATAGCAAGACCCTACCACGGAATTCAAAGGGCCTGAAGACGTGCCAATTCCTGTAGTGCAACTTCGAGCAAAGCTTCACACTCTGCTCGCTCCTGCTCTGCTTGCTCTTGAGCACGTTTTGCTTACTCCCGATCCTGCTCTGACTGTTCCAGGGCTTCCCGAACCAGCGCGGATTGAATCCTTTCAGCATCGAGCTGCTGCTGCAATTGGACGCTGCTCCCCATCTCCAACTGATACCAATGCTCAGTTACACCAATATCAGTAATGGATTGAATCATACCTTTTGCACCCTCTTATTCTCGGTGATGTGCTGTTTGTTCAATTTCCATGCCTCCCGATAATCCGCTATTACTGCGTCCACAGAATTCACCTTCCTGAGCTCAAGGGGGCCACAAAATCCTCTATGTCCAACCTCTTCATCACTTGAAACTAAGCCATCAAACCCTAGGCGTATGACCTCCCCCAAGGTGAACGTGTACCAGTAGCAATTAAATTTGAGTGAATCGTACTAGGATGAGAAGTTGTGAATAGTGTTCAGGAGGACAGCAAGTTGTGCCAGGTTCATGGGGCGGTTGAGCGTGATTGTGCAGAGGATGATGTGGGTTTGTTTTTGTTTGTTTGAAAGTTGGGCGACCAATGGTTGCTGGAGTTACAACCCTATCGATTGCAGGGATGTCACTGGCAGAGACTAGCTTAATGACGGCACAAGAAGTACATTGTGTGGCAGGAGATGAAGGGGATGAAAATGACCGATCAATGTTGTCCAACTCAGCTCCCCGTTCTGTAGTAACCCAGGTATACTGTGTCGAGTGTGAATCCCCATCTCTTGGTACCACCTTGAGTTTGATGACCGTTTTTTGATGCTCCTGATCGGCTTTGTATTTCAGTTGTGTGATGCTTACAACGCTAACCTCTGCATCACCCCCAAAATTTGCTGAAAGCACATGCTCCCTCCAATCTTCAACATACTGATATGTTGTACAGGAAGGGAATAGCAACGGAAAAATTGAAGGGTCGATGGATGTCATTCAGGATTTTGTAATTCGACGTAGAGCGTTATGGAAAGAAGCAACAAATCTGAGGCTCATCAACATTGGTATAAGGTTAATCAGGACATGCCCAATGCCCATCGTCTGTGATGCCCACTTGTATGGCTGTGTAGACTAAGGCGGCTTAGCACTGGAGGCGCAGCTGTCATTCAACAACTCATACATTGGGTACATTATCGGATGATCGGGTATTGAACCTCTTTCTACATACGTGTACATTATCCCACCTGATATCACAGCGCTTTTTGTGTTCGAACATAAGCCAAAGTCTGCCGGTTTTGCAATTGACTAGGTTCCAGCATGATGGCTTTTTGTGTACTCCTTTGAGACTGTATAGGTTGTGCAAGAGCTGATAATGCGAGGGTGATCTTTTCCTCTGTAATGTTTTGATTCGGTACTACCAATGCCAGGATGGCCGATGCAGCGTCTCTCTCTCTCTGCTTGAGCAACAAAGATGCGACTTCTCGCCTCATCTGCAAATTCAAAGGCTCAGCATGGAGGGCTTTTGGGGCAATGTTAGTTGCTCTGTATAGTTACCCTGCCGAAAAAATGTCAGGACCGTACACTCAACAATTCAAGAGTTGAATTCGTACCAGCTCAAGATGATATTGCACTAGGAGATACGTCACGTCTCTTCGAGGATTGAGCTCTTGTTTGTATTCGACAGGGAGTGACAGAATTTCTGAAAGTGTGGCATCAACTAGTCCGTCGTCTTCGGTGAGTATCCCCATTCCAGCTAGAGTGTTGATCGCCATCAAATTTTCTGGATCGGAAGTGATGCTAAAATGATAGATTAGTTGACTGCAGATCATCGACATTGAATTCTGACCAATCGAGTAACAAGCCTTTCGCAGACTCGCGGAACTCGGGTGTCCCAATCGCCCACATTGTCTGTGCCAGTAGAACAGTAACCTGTCCTCGAAGAACGCGATCGTCAGCGGCACTTTCCAAAGTAGTCTGGAATGCCGTCATAGCGGCTTGAAGATCACCCATCTTGAAAGACGCTAACCCAGACCTATATTGAGCTTGCACGCGTAGAATCTGTGACTCCCACTCTGTACTTTGTCCAAGATCATCTGAGATAGCCTGAAACACGACATCAGCTACTATTCACAGAGAAAATCTGATACGCATTTGGCCTCAACGTCCTGCCGTCCTCGCCCGACCTGTTTGGCAACATAGTCAATCTCTACTATCGAGTACGGCTCAACGATACGCAGCAGGTTTTGCTGGAGAAGGGTGTCATAAAGCGCTGCAAGATGCGAGCGAATGGTAGGGTCGGACGAGAGGTCTTGTGTAGCAATGACAAGTCAACAACGAGATGTACAAATGGAGCACGACATACCATGTTTGTAATCCCGAAGGGCCTTCTCAAAATCCGACAAGTTCCGATTCTGATGCGCAAGCGCAATAGTATGCATGCTCTCGCTCTCACGGAGCTGAGCATATTTCACCGCAAGCTTGATGGGGAGAAGTGATGTTACATCTTCGGGCTGGTATGCACATCAGAATGACTGGCGAGTTAAGAGCATTGACAACACACCATATTCAACATGACCTTGCACAAAAGCATGTACTTGAGTGTGTTCAGCACTGCTGGGTCGTCCTGCGATGGCATATTCTCAAAAGTCTCATAGAAGTATGAGTATGCAGTAGTGTAATCCTTGTCTTCAGCATGGAGAACACCAGATTGGAGGACTAACGCTGCTTGAAGATGACGAGGACAATATATTGAATTTGCAAGCAGTCCTAGTCGAAGTAAGGGCGCGTGATGAGAATACCAGGATGATACCCAAAGGACTAACTAACCTTGGACTTCGAGACGTTTCCAATGCCACGGTAGACGTGACTCTCAAGCAGGTGTACTTCGGTAAGAATCATCTTGTCATCAAACCTTTTCAACTCTGTCAAGAGGGCATCGATTCTCGTTAAGGCTAGCTTGTACTGTAGTGCTTCGAGTTGCCTGTACCAGTGATCAGCATCGTGGTAAGTAGATGTGTTTCTTACAAGGAAACGAGTCGAGTTTCCAAGCTATGTTTGAGGAATATGCGTTTTTTCGCGCTTTGACCACTCAATGTTGTCGGTTAGGACATCAATCTGAGTTTGTCGGCTGTTAGGGATAGAGTTGAAGTAATTGAGAAGCGTGCGGACTATAAGGTAGGTATTAATCAAGTACACCAGGCCGAAAACAGAGGCTACTCACTCAGCTTGGCAGTCTTCGCCTTGGCAGTTGAAGACACGAATAATCTCGAGAGCGTGATCACTTGCGCTAAGCCACTGGCATCTCTGTTTGGAGTGAGGGCTTGTGTAAAACATCAAACACGACAAGACCAAAGTAGTACATGTCGTTCTGCGCAGTTGGTTCAATGCGGTAGGGGCAATCATGTCGCCTGAACAATTCAGGCGTAGCCTACCACTAGACCGAACAGTCGATTATTCAACCACTCAGTCTTCGAAACATTCACCGAGGACATTCGACAATTCGAAGTCCGTCAGGCAAGCTTCGCATTCTCCACCGTCGATGTCCACCAGAACAATGGACTGGACTCTTTAGTCAGTGTATTTGAATGTGAAGAAGACACTTTACACTCGTGATCTCGCCATGAAAAGAGTGAATTAACGGACAAACCCCCATGGGTCGAAGCAAGACAACTGTGAAGGGAAGTCAAACAATAGTGGAGATCAGATGCCATGCCGTCAAGCTGGTGAATACGGGGAATTTAGTTGAGGTATATCATAGCTAAACAGAATCGAGTTACCGGTTTCAATTTGGATGCAATGGTTAATGTAGCACCCTGTCTTGTGATCAGACGTAACAGAAAGCCGTCCGGAGATCATGGGGAGACAAGGGCCGTGGTTGGCCCAAACCCTTCTGCCGTTCTGTGTGACGATATTGTCGTGAACAAGGTGTGCCCAGATTGTAGTTTCTCCTCGAGATATCTAGCGATCCACATGGATTTAGTAGTGTTCAGAGAAGAAAACTGTAGACCTTTACTCTTAAGTCCTACTCTGAGGTGCGATCCATTTCGGAAAAGGCTCTGTTGTTATTTTCCGCAAAATATTTTCGTCACCGCCTTGCACCGGGCAAAAAGCACGTCACTAGTCACCGTCGGTGGTACACTAGTCCGGTTCATGATGGGTCGCTATCCCCAAGCTGTGGGAATGAAATGTGAGGCCTACAACGGCGACATGGATTGTGTACTTGGCTGTCTCTTTCTCTTTTGAATCAAGATGTCCCAGGTAGCCCAATAATTCCAGTTGTCCGCGTCAAGGTCAAACCGGCGAAGCACATCAAACAGGACCACATACGAACTATGAAAGATCTTAGTGAAGTAGACACGTGAGAGCATCAGGAAATCGGCAAGAACATGCTTTTTGTAGATAGGGCTGACAAAATCAGACCAAATTTTTATCACATTGCATCCAATTATATAATACTATCCCCTCCACTGCAATCGGCACCCCACAGAAGTCGGCACTTTCACAAAACTCGTAATTCTAGCTACTTCAACACAAAATTCTCAACATATATATCATTCTCTCGCTAATACAACTCATTACAAGGTTGAACGACCATGATTGAAGAAGAATTGAATGAGATAGTTGAACGTGCCGAAGTCACGCAGAAATGTCACCTGCCGATATGTGCCGTGACGGAGTTTCAAACTGCGCACACACCAACTTTGGAAGTGCCGACTGGTGTTGGGTGTGGGGCTGGTCTGTATTCGCAAATCTAGCAGCGGTAGACGAGCTTCGTCAGACCCTAATACCACGTGAGACACTGAGTAATCGACGCTTGTGAGTGCAAGAGCCTCATGGGTACACCCACAAGAGCTGGCTGCCAGCAATTATTATCTGCTGCACAGGGGCAGCATCCATATAATGTACATGGTCTCCCTACACATCCACATCAAATTTATAACTACAGTACTAATAACAGTCACCATCATACTTAGATATATGCACTAGTTCAAACATCTAAATATTCATGCCGAATACTTGCTTGACTACCGATCTTTGAAATCGGCCTCTGTGACATGTCGTGACTTATAGTGACATTTGCGTGACTGCCGACTTCTGTGGGGTGCCGATTGCAGTGGAAGGGATAGTAATATAAAACAATACACAGACATGAGCAAAGTGGTATGACAGGATAAGGTATTGTGAGAAAGCCATAACTCCGACAGAAGTGTATATTGATTCTTCAGTATGATCATACTCTGACAAGACAACATAAAACAATAGCAAAGTGGCATGATGGGATAAGGTGTTGCGGGAAAGCCGCAAGTCCGATAGAAATGGGTATTTTCTCCCAAGTACGATCATCCTGCGACAAGACAATATAAAATTATATATTGGGATTAGCAAAGCGACGGGACGGGACAAGGAAGTGCAAGACGACGGCAATTCTGTTAGAAATGTACATTAGCTTCCAAGTACGATCATCCTGCGACAAGACAGTATAAAATTATATATTGGGATTAGCAAAGCGACCGGACGAGACAATGAAGCGCAAGACGACGGCAATTCTGTTAGAAATGTACAGCAGCTTCCAAGTACGATCATCCTGCGACGGACAGTATAAAATTATATATTGGGGTCAGCAAAGCGACGGGACGAGACAATGAAGCGCAAGACGACGGCAATTCTGTTAGAAATGTACAGCAGCTTCGAAGTACGATCATCCTGCGACAGGACAGTATAAAATTATATATTGGGTTTAGCAAAGCGACGGGACTGGACAAGGAAGCGCAAGACGATGACCATTCTGTTAGAAATGTACATCAGCTTCCAAGTACGATCATCCTACGACAAGATCATATACACGCAGGAGTATTCTGACAGAAATGTGTATCGAACAAGAAGTTTGATTACCCACGACAAAGCAATTGGCGGGGAGAGATAAGAAAATTCCAAAAAACTGCCGATCTAATAGAAACATGTAATGCTGTTATGAGTCAAGTTATTGACTAAGAAACCTGTGTGGAGGTTATAGTGATTAATGCTTAATTCATGGGATGATGGCTTGCCAGAAGGGTGCTAACAAAGCTGGCCCGCAATAATAGAAGGATCATGCAGCGTCAAGTTACCCAAGCCTCCAACGATCGACAAATGTTCGGGATACTCTCAAGGAACTCACAAAAAGCCCGATTCTCTTCCAGGGTGGTGACCTGAGGGTAGCGCCGAAACCTTGAAAACAAGTCAGAAAAAGTATGCTCTACACGATCAAGTCACCGACTTCTCAAATGCAGACCAATACAACTGTGTAAAGTTGCCGAGGTCAAGAACAAGCTATAAAGTAGTATTGGAGCAAACCTCATAGACCTGAGCTGCACCCTCTTGAGTTACCACTACGTAGTACGGAAGGGCTTGCAAGTCCCTCAGCCTGTGCGATGCGGATAGGCAGCTCGGTGCGGACATAGTTAGCGCTCTGTAATAAATGTGATTGAACATTGGCGTTAGCATCATGCTCCCTCAAGCGCTCACCTTTATCATTTTCTCCTCATACATAGACCGCCCAAAGAACACATATTAGTACGCCATGAGTATGTTAAGAAATGGTTGCAAAAGCAGTTTCACGAGCTGTCAGAGGCTCAGCCTGTTTGCTTCCTTTGAGGCATAGAGCTCTAGCTGGTAATTTTGATAAAAATGGAGCGCAGTTGACTGGGGCTGGACCTGACTGGAAGAGTGCCTTTGCAAATTTCAGGTGCAAGCGCTTGCATGCCAGCCATTTCGAAACTGCCATGACATGGTCGAATAGAAGATATATATTATCTGGATCACCTTCCGGCTCTACCTTCTCCTGTGATAACTGTCTTCCCTCTTCCTCATGATCCCAGAGTACCTCTTCCCACTGAGAGCCGCTGATAGTGACCGCCACTAGTTTAGCCTCTCGAATATTTGGGAGGACAGATGTGAGAAGGTTATATAAAAGCTCTGACGTTCCGTCTGCAGTTTGAGAGTGAAGAACTGGCAACAGGAGATACTCGACCTGTGCATCATTATAAATTAATTTGTCACATACGAAGGTTGATCGCTCACCTCAAGAAGCATACCTTTGACGGCACCACCAGCAAGGACTACATGGCCAACGCGGACAATCCAATCATTACCAATAGCAAAAACAAAACCTTCCAGAGAGTCGCTGACCACCCTGACTTCTTTGTGCGTCAGGGGCTATTTGTCTGACGGGGATCCAGCATGCTCTCAACTGATGCAGAACTTGTTCTAATGCGCCGGGTGGACGGAGTGTGAGGAAAGTAGTTCGGTAGTGTGGTGGGACTAGGAAAACCTGACCATCGATAGTCTGAGAGTTCTGGACACTCGTTACAATGTCTGCACGAGTAGGTGATGCAGGATCCTCTAGGAGGACGAAGACATTCTCATTCATCGTTAGAGTACACATGGAGCGCTCTGAGTGGACTTGAAGGTCGGGTATTCAACCCAGTGTCGGACGGTAAAATTTTACGCTCGAGAACCACCTTCCTCGGAGCTAACCCTACGAGCGGCATCAACGAACCGGGATGAGGATTGAGTTTTCGTTGCAACGAACATGGTGGTTTCGCATTATATTTTCACGGATGCAGTTCGAGACCTGTACTTGGTGCATTTATCCATCGAGCAAGCCTAGATCACGTATCAAATAACCACAACAAACTGGTACTGAAGTAACTTGCCCTGTGAATCCCATGAAACAAAAGAGGTGGTCAATAGTAAAGGCACTCAACTGTGGACCTGTGACAATTTAGACGCGTTAGACTCAAGTACCTTCAGGTTGAACGTTGAATCAACGCTCGCACTCGGTTCTGGCCGAGACTTGGTCTGTGCGCATACTCGTCACATCTAACTGTGACGTATCCTACATGGGACTGGGTCTCCTAAATGCTGGTGGCATAGACTGCAGCCTTTCGTCTTAGCTGTCATCCAGCGTTGAGCACTGCCTGCTCGCGTACGTCCTGCGCCGTAATGTAATTTAAAGTTAATGCATACAGAACCCTCCCTACTTCGTAGAGTCGGGGATCATCACTTCCGTTTCCCAAAATTGTTTCCTAGCGTGCCATCACTATTGCAAGCATAAAGTGTGATCAAACAGGAGTTGACTATCAATACCCCCAGATCATCTCTTCACAAATTCCACTATGGTCATGAACCGTAATAAATGCTAGTCGCGAAATGTTGTAACACATGCTGTACACGGTAATCTATCGCATTGGTTCCACTAAACATATCTGATCAAAACGCAGAATAATGGTAATCGTAGGGGCAATACTAATCGTGACACTACTATTTTTAATGCTGCATGACGCCAAAGGTCGGACAAAACCACGATGAGGCCCGTCCAGAATAAAACACTCTTGATTTTTCTTGCGTGGAGGGGCAGGGCTCAGGTAGATGGCGGGGATATTATAGTGCTTCATTGCAGCACCTGCAGCATTTGATGTGCAGAATGCTGCGACGCAACCCTGTGGTGCAGGCCCATTCTCGCCGCAGAAAGGGTCAGGACAAGCTGTCGACACAAATCTTTTAGAAAGCGATGCATCGAATATTGGCGAGACCTTCAACATCGCATGGTATTTGAAGAAAGTCGAAGAAAACTCCCTCAACCAAGTTAGTGGGCCTGAAACAATAAGTTAAGGTTATGATGAATTCATGGAGGACTCACCACTGTCCTTGAGTTTGTCTGCTAGGTCATCATTGCTGTCCTGAATATCGAACTGATCGACATTCCACGCCTGGGAAGTTGATGAGCTGGGATTGGCGCTCGATGGCGGGTCTTGTGACACATTAGGACTCTCCGAGCTTTCAGACCAGGTGGACCACACGCTAGACGATGAAGCAGTGGGAGCCATGACAGAAGCCGACGAGCTGGAGTGAGCTTTTTCGACAGGTGGAGTGATGCATCGAGGTGGTGGTGCTACATAAGATCTTCTCCGCATGTCGCAGAATGAGGCCAATTCCGGGCCTTCGAGCATTGAACTGTTGAGTCTCATACCATACCTGAAAACTGTGAACCTTTATATCGCTGCGAAAGTGCGTGCTACTCACTTGGTGACAACATCGCAGAGGCTGAGCGTGGTGCGCGTCTGCCCGTGCAGAGCAACACTGCAAGTCTCCGAGCCAAAACCGTAAAGCGTCGCTCGAAAGCCTTTCCTGTCGCCACCAATAATGTAAACCTCTTGCCCGATATCCTTCTTAAAAGAGTCAAAGTTGATGTTGCGCACTTTCGCAACAAAGGCGATGGGAACAGTGATCTAACACACGTCAGAGATGCTCGAATTGAGACAAATTATACTTACCAGCGAACAATCCCCGTCACACAGCAACGTCAATCGAGTATTTAGAAAATCCACGCTTTGCACGACCCCTTTCGCGTCATACTCCGGCCCACGAGTGACGATCACAACGTCTCCAGGCCTAACATCGTAACTCCTCTCCTTGGTAAAGGGGAGTGTTTTTGTGAGGTCCGTCCGCCAAACGATTGCAGCAGGAACTAAGATAGTCCCCAATCCGTCATTGGGCTCCGTATCATCTGTAGTGAGAATGTTCCTGAACCAGAGGTTATCATCTCCCTTAGCAAACCAGTTCACAACGCCACGTTTGCCCATATGCTCTCCTTCCATGACTTCTATGTAATCACCTATTTGAATCGTAGAGTCGGATTCAGGGGGCTTGAAATGTTGCTCTGTCGACAGCTGGGACTTCAGTGTGAAGTTCAACGGACGCTGATCCAAGTAGTATTTTGATACTTCTATCTACGCACGAAGTTTTAAAAAGTTAAAAATTCAATTATAATTTGACCTACCTGCTCATTGGTAGCAGCTTGACAAACGTGAAACGTGTCCTCACACATTTGGATTACGTGCCCTTCCAGACCTAAGTATGAACCAGCAACAACTTTAACAGAATCACCGACATGAAAGACGCGCTCTATGTCCTGGAGTTGAACTTCTATCTCCTTTACACGACCATCGAAGGCGAAATCCAAACCGACGGTCCCAAGAGCGTGGTCGGTAGAGATTATCGTACCGAGCTTTCCCTGAAGAGAGCCGTCGACAACCCTTGCGCGATCGCCCACGCACAGGAACTGCTTCGAAAATGCGACCACGGTTTTTTTCAGGAAGTGTTTATTCCATCCAGAGTCTAGGAATAGCCGAATGTCGTCGATATGAGGGGATGAAACCAGTTCGAGTCGGTCGCGGGGAAAGGTTTTCAGCAAGAGGCCCTGATAATAACTTTCTCCCTTATACTTCCATCCCACTATTTTGTTATCATGGACGATGTCAGACACAGTATTGTTATCCGGAAGGCGCGATCGCTGGATCAGCACTCGAGATCCCCGAGGCATGGGATAGGGAAAATTTCGTGGAACAATCAAAACTGAGACAGCACCATTTGGTAGCTGCTCGAAGATTTGGGCCAGGTCGCCCTTGTACTTGTCTTTTTTGATTCTCACCCACGCAGGGAAAGGGAACTTGGACTGTGAACGCTCAACGACCTCGCGTTCTTCCTCTGTGATACGAATATAATCTTTCACAGCAAGATAGAGAGAGAGGGGCAGGGAGCCCGCGATCGTTTTGGGGCTGTCCGCCACCACGTAAAGCTGGCCTGCTACCCACGCTGACACAACAACAGGATTTTTTTTTTTTCGAAGGTGCTCAGCAATGTACTCGGTAGTGGTTCCTAGTACAATAGGATCAGTAATATAGTACATCGTGAATGAAAACAAACCTACGTTGAACACGGAGTAGATACATCCTTTTGATAGCTCTGAGAGTGGGATCCTGGTAACCTTCATATGAGGTTTGTGGATTCTCTTCGAACCGAGAAGCCATGTTGTCGAAGGTTGCAGCTAACCTCTGTTTCGCTGATGGTCTTGACAAGCGCATATCCTTCAGCGACTGCACAGAGTCTTCACCCCCCTCTTGCTCATCCTCGTCGTCGTCGTCATCATCGTCCTCTTCCTCCTCGGCCTCATCAAGAATATACTTATATGCGGCCTATATTTTTATTTACTTTATTAATGTATGTTATATATATAAGCCGTCATATTTACTTACTTTGGACATCCTCCGCGATTTTTGAACCCGTGACTTTGACAAACCGTCGGCTATCCTCGATGACTTTTCTGGTGGATTCGGAATGTACATTTCTCTCAGTACCCTAAGGTTCTCCAAGGATTTAGCGTCGTCTTCATCGCCGGAGAATAATATACGTCGAGGTTCTACCCAGTCATCTGGGGAGTACCGGTCACCGAGGTAGGTGACAAGCGCGTCGTCCATCTCAGGTAACCACATTGAGGTTGTCAGGAATTGCTCGAGAATATCCCATGCACCGTTGTCGCACAGTGCCTGATTCCCTGTGTCAGGCTCGTGAGTAACAATGTTGAGGACGTCGAATTGTGACTTGCCTTGAAATTCACCAACTTTGCAATGCCGCTTTGGGGGCAGTTCATCACTGGTGGATCTGACACGTTTCGACATCTGAAATATGATCGATTCTGAGTCGGAATCATACATAGTAGACTTGAATTTTCACATACTAGTACGTTATTTGATAGTTTAATCGATTGTCTATGTTTTCTGTAATACTAATAACCGTCGTATTATCGTATCGAATAGTAGGAGGCAGCAGTAGTAGGAGAAAGAAGATCTGTTAATGCATGAGGTCAGCATTTATAGTGAACGACTATTTTGTATTAGCTAATGCTGACAGTACAAATTGTGGTTGTGGACTCACGACAGCAGCATTGTCTTGTATGAATCAGGCGAATTGTTGGAATTGTGGACCAATGGATACAGCAGCAAGAATTTTCGCAGAGTTGTGGGCCGACAACATAACGAATATTGATATCATGACCGAGTGACGTCTGACGGGGGTAACAACATGAAACAAAGGACCATTTCTGATGACGATTACTGCTAGCTTTTGAATTTTTTTGTGTAAAGCAACGAGCACCACCAGCTGCACCTGCGTGAATCACAAGTACTACTTTACTCAATTACATTTGTACTAAATATATAAAGTACATCTATGATACATGGAAGTCGAAGGGAAGTCTAGAACGCAAAGGATGCAGTTGATATATTGAATGACTGTATATTCAGACTCAGCCGGCAATGCCCGATTCAGTTCACTGGATGCCGGCTGAGTTTGAATATAGTTGTTCACTATATCACCGCGCTCCTTGCGTCATGTACGCCTTTTTCTGACTTTTCATATGCTGTACTTGACTTTGTGCTTTGATTTCGACTATGACGTGACATGGTTCCAAAACCACATTCAGAATGTCTCAACGAGCTTGTACTATGGTGTTAATAAATGCAGTGGCTTCCCTCTGTAGGTCACTCTGCCACCGCCACGCATGCTACGCGCTGTATTGATCGTGCTTCCGATAGATTAGCAGCGTGTCCAGCCTGTGACATCATTCATAATGTATTGCAAACTTCCTCTTCTGAATTCGCATATCAGCTGTGATGACTCAGATTTAATAGGTTTCGACTGCAATTTGTGCAGGTTTGTGTTTCAGTCTGGACTCTATTTGGTAGATTTTGAATATGATACAGATAATCGATATCGACAAGAAACGTGATTCAGGGGAATCCATCAAACGATTGATCTAGATATATAAGCCCCCCTTTTAGAAGGCGGACGTGGCAGCCTTGCAAGGTGCCGGTGAGCATTGGCTGGCAATTCATTCGTTCGACACTGATGCGGCTTTAGATGAATCATGGAAGCTTTGACTTTGCATTCAAAGCTGCCGCAATACTCATGGACATTCTTTGGGATCCTAATGATTTCTGGAAGGGTTTTGCTTTCCCGTACGTCCCCACAACTAGTGTCTCCGATCCAGCGTTGTATTCACTTGGTATCTGAAGTACTCTGCGTTTCTTGACTGCTGATTCTAACTCCCAGTGCCCCGTCATACCAGGTTTTCGCTGGGACTCTCCCTTTCATCTCCGTACCTTCCACCAGATTCCTTAGATGCATTTATGAGACGCATGCTCGTATTCCGGATCTCAAGACGTGTCCTCGCCGAACATCACCTTGCTCTCTCTACATTCCTTGGAACTAACAACCTCAGTCTCCCTGAAGAACCCCATGTCGGCATCATTTACATGGCGCACAACTTCGGACATTCCATTGATAAGTGTGTCGCGCTCTTGCGTGGCAGGCCGCACGACATAGAAGATGAAATTGGGGAGAGCGTCTCGAATCGTGGTTGGCCAGAAGTGATCGTTGATGGTCATGTCGACACTAAGTTCTCCTACATACGCGAACACCTTGAGTAAATATTTTTACTCGCACTGTGTTTAGTCTCACTCACGCCTCATTCTCTAGGTGTATTATATTTGAACTTCTCAAAAATGTGCAGGTTCTTGGATCACATAAACGGGTAGTTGGCTCACGGCATTCTAGGCAATGATGTCTACTAGACTAAATCACCAGAGTTCATCTAGATGCTGCCATCGTTATTGGCGAAAACGACGTTGGGGTTAGAATATCTGATCAAGGTTAGCACCCCTGCTCTCGCCTACAGGCGAATTTAAAGTCAACATCTGCAGGTGGTGGTCTCTCATCAGCTCAGATAAAGTCGCCTTTCAACCTCTTTTCTTTCTCTCACATCCGCAATGCAACACGCATGGATGACACGCGGCTGGGCGTACTACACTCTGCCAGCTCAAGAGGCATCAAAGCAACTGTTGTAGAACAAATACGCTCATGGCGGGCTGAACAGTCGAATGTGAATCTAAATAATAAAGATCCTGAACGTGAGGCTGGCGTTGCGCCACATGCCAGAATTGGGCTAGGCCTACCTATGAGCAATATATTTACAATGTACGTTGTTCTTGGCTGGTGCCTTCAACTGAGCTACCTTTATAGGTTTTTTGGAGGCACGCTGGAGTTGGTTTCCCTGGATGGTTGGGGTGAGTAATATTTGCCTGTTGTATTTGGGCCCCGTATTGATTTTGCGAAGGAACGGATGTATATTTGTGCTTGCCCAAGCTGGTGAGTTTCTTCTTGGATTCAGCCCTTCATTAAAGCCTTCAATCCGTACCGTGTTTCTGTTCGTTATGATAGAATTTGCTAATTTGATCCTGATTTATGGATGTTGCGGTACAGTGGGAGGAAAAGGAAAGTCATGAGGTCCACTGCACTGTAGCTGCTTGCCAGGGTCGCTAGAGTCATTTGGGACCCGAGGAGGTCTCGAAGGTTGGGCTGTAGGCTTGTATCGCATCCTGGCGGAAGAAGCAGGTTTGCAATTGGGGGTGTCATCATTGTGCTATCGCTGGGAGCACTTTCAGTTTCTGTATCAAATGGCTTATCGTCCTCGTCGGTCTCTTCCTCGTCGCCTGCTTCTTTGAAGCATAGGGACAACAGAATAGGCTTATCTATCTGCATGCTCCTCGTCTGAACCCTCCGCAACTCGAACATCTCCTGTCTTAAGCTTTCGCGAGATTACGCTTGCTCTGGTGTCGAGGGTCTGCAAAGACGCCGTGGGTGCCAGATCCAAACCAGAGGGGTTTACGCTCATTCCTGTAGATACTGAGCCTGTAACGCCTACATCCCGAGCGCCTCCCCGGTTTTCACAGTATCTCTCGTTGACGATAGAGCCAGCTTCTTCGATTTTTCGAAGGCTAGCAAATGTGTGATGACAATGGAATCCAGAGAACGCTGTATTGCAAGGCCCAACGTGAGGGCAATCTCGCTGCCGCTCTGGCTTTGACAATCATCTTCACATTCCTTGAGTATACAATGCAAAGCGGCCTTGGATAACTCAAACACTCCGGTTCTGGCGTATATGAAAAATCCGACCACGTCGTCCGCTGGGGCAACTCTACTGATCGAATTGCAGGAATGTGTGATGCATGTGATGTTTCCGTTGGGGATTCTGCGTTCCTGCGATGCAAGCCTGTCTCAGCCTTCCGGAAGATCCGGGAGAACCAGAGTGGTATTATTCTCTGCACGGGACGAGTCGCGTGTTTTAAATGAGGCGCCTCCTTCCCTTTGTCCTGCGCTAAGTCTGTTCCGTCCTTGTTACTCCGACACAATAATTTTTCTCTATGATCGCACCTTGGGCTCATGCATGCATGGAGAGGTCCCCAAAACGTCAGGACTTCATGACCTTGTTAACAGATTTGACAATTTTTTTTTCTCTAAGATCTGAATGTTATGTATAGTACAATATTGGCAGTCGTTTGTTGGGGGCAATATCGAATTGCCCCTGTCGTCAATACTCAATATACATGTGGTGATATCTACTCTTAACTTAATTTCTGGTTCGAAGAAGCGTACACGTGAGTCGTGTTCGAGCCATCCATGGAAGAGAATATTCCCGCCTAGTGGGTTTTGGTGAGAAATAAACGAGTCTAGTTGTCCTCGCTGAGTGCACTGCATTAAAGGTAATGCAATTGTGGTTGTTTCGGATACTGCCGGCGGAGTCTGAATTTCAAAGTCATTCAATATATGAACCCTTCTCGCTGCTTGCCGCCTTTTTTTCGAACTTCCATCATCTGTCCGTAACATTACAATAGTACTTTCCTTCATGATACACATAGTTTGTAGTGTTTTGTACTTAACGCAAATCGTAAGGCCATGCTTGGCGTACATGCCCATGATGCCACAATACTATTGTCACATCATGTGATCTATTGAAGGAATAGTCGCAAGTCGTATTACAAGGCGCATCAGAATGGTGGTGAGGTGCTATTGTCTCGTACAATAATTCTGCCATCATCTGACATGAATATAGATGGAGATGGGTCATCGAATCGCTGCACGTCGTCACCGAACTCCTCAACGGTATGAGTTCCAAATTCGGCACTACTGGTGCTGATGACGACATTGTTAGTCGCACCATAGAAGTGTCCAGGGCTCTCCATCTTCCGTGGAGAGTTCAGTATAACAACTCATGCCAATTTACTCACGCACCTCTAGGAGGATAGTACTGCGCAGGTACATAAGCTTTCTCAATAAATTTCTCGAAGTTGACTTCATACAAGATTAGCGATCCTTCTTTTCGATCAGTGAAGACTCACTAACGCATGTATCCGCAAGTGGTGGTTGCGCATTCGGCAACCCAGTCCCCCCGGCATATTCCAGCAGCTCGTGAAAATATTGCCACCTCAACATATCTGTCCCCTGTTGCGCACAGGCAGCAGGGGTAGCGAAATACATGCGCTTTACGATAAGCGTCAAACTGTGACGGGTGGATCTTGTATCCCTCTTTGGTTGTTGGCCTGTGGTTTTGTTTCCGAGTGAGAGCTTTCCTTTATATGAAAGCAGCTAACTAACCATTGAAATGTCGCTAGTTCTCATGTTTGGCCATGGTAATGGAGTATACCATGGCGCGCAGTCAAGATCATGAACAACATCTTCACGACCTTTGGGTCGGGCACGAATTCTCTAGATTCCAGACTCGAACCTTCAGAAGAAGGAGAAGAGGGTGCAGACATTCTGCAGTATTGCTGCTTCGCGTACAATGCAGTGTATATATTTACTGGTGTAATCCTTCCGAGCGCCATAGTGTGCCTGACTAAGTCCGACATCTTTTAGGTGAACACCGCGCCATCGTATTATTACTTTAGGAGCGCGTAAATTTGATTGCTAGTGGCATTGCGTTCCTAGCAATATGTCAGGAATCAATGCGCCATCACATCACGTCATTGCTATTTGTTTAGCTCCTGCAGCGACAGAGCTCGGGTTTCTACACACCATGTCAGTATCCAATTACGTTTGTGTTTGCAAGCGCTCATTCACTGCGCAGAACTACTACATTCAACACCAGCATTCATGTGTATCCACGAAAAAACGTCTATCTTCGGCGATCGCGTCGCTCAAGGAGTTTGTTGGTCGCAGGAAAAAGCCTCGCACCTCGCAGGAGGTGGCCGTCCACGTTCATGATGTTGCACCACCAGAGGCGTTAATGGCTTTGCCCATCCCATCGCCCAATCCTTCTGGAGGGGTTGGAAGTGATGACCACGGAGTAGGGACCCTTGATGGAGGAGAGGGCATGTGTTTAGCGCAGCGCAGGACGAGACGTCAGAACTGCCAGCTGCCCCTTAGATTCCGGGATGTGCTTCCCCAGCCCCCACCTACCGTCCCTGCCGAACTTGGTGAAGAACTTCCGGAACATGTCGGACGTGTTGTAGATGCAGCAGCCCGGCCTATGCGCACAATGTTTCGCACGCCCCCAAACATCTTTGGGCTTGTTCGCCAATATTTCTCCGCACGGCCACCTTGTCACGATCCGGAAGAGTACGTGACGATAGCGGACCTTTCGTTCATACCTGGCACCATTCAAGATGGTGAAGTGCCCCTGGAACCTTCCAGTTATGATTTCCACCCCTATCCCAATCGATCCTCTTTCCGGCTTGGTGACTGGTACTGGAACCATGGGGTGCAAAAGTCACAAGGTGACTTTAAGAAGCTGCTGGATATCTTAGGTGATCCCTCCTTTAACAATGCCGATGTCACTACTACGAAGTGGAAGAATATTAACTTCGTTCTTGGCTCGAACAAGTACGACGAAGGTGATGGAGATGAATGGGAGGATGAAGATGCTGGCTGGCACAGAAGTCCAATCTCGATTGAGGTACCCTCATCGCGTACCACTGAAAATCCAGGTTCTCGTGTCTATAAAGCAGCCGCCCATTTATATCATCGATCTCTGGTCGCAGTGTTACGCAAAAAGCTTGCTAATCCCCGGGACGACAAGCTGTTCCATTACGAGCCGTACCAGCTCCGTTGGGCTCCTCCTCATATGAACGTCGAAGTCTCTATATATGGCGACTTGTACACGTCGCCCGTGTTCCATGAAGCCCACACTGCACTACAGGGATCGCCGGGGGAACCCGACTGTGACTTGCCCCGAGTCATAGCTGCCCTTATGTTTTGGTCTGACGCTACACAGCTTACATCGTTCGGAAATTCCAAGTTGTGGCCTACCTACATGTATTTTGGCAATGAGTCGAAGTATCGGCGTTGCAAGCCATTGTGCCATTTGAGCAATCATGTCGCGTATTTTGAGACGGTATGTCCTTTGATTGTTAGGTCTGCTGCATGTCATAATATGTATCGCATTCACAGCTCCCGGACTCGTTCAAAGATTTGGCAGATGGAGATGGCATGACCAACGACTGCGCGACACATTGTCATAGAGAATTCTTCCACGAGCAATGGAGGATTTTGCTAGACGACGAGTTCCTCGAGGCATATGAACACGGCATCGTGATCTGCTGCTGTGATGGACTCAAACGCAGATTTTACCCAAGGATCTTTACTTATTCAGCGGACTATCCAGAAAAGTGTGTGCACTCTAAGTGCCCGATAAATATCATTGATTCTTATTTTATCAGGGTACTTATTGCTACAGTTTGAAACCTAGGGGGATGCCCATGTCCTCGCTGCTTAATACCAAAAGCTCGGATTCAGAACATGGGAATGTCTCTAGACAGACAACAGCGTGCGACTCTGGAGCGCGATAATGAGAGAAAACGAGTTATGGTCAGTTCCGCCCGCAAACTGATCTATGAGGACAATTACGCTGTAAGCAGCGCACCGGTGGAACGACTTCTTAAACCCCAGTCCTGGGTCCCCACCTCAGTAAGCCCTTGAACGTTCGTTGTGGAGACTAGCTAAAAATCCTCCAGAATGCGTTTTCAGAGCGCCTTGGTCCTCTGGATTCAATATTTTTTGTGCGCTTGTAGTCGATCTGTTACATGAGTTTGAGATTGGGGTTTGGAAATCACTTTTCATTCACCTGTTACGCATTATTTGCGCAGAAGATAAAGGTCTTATCCACGAATTAGACCGAAGGTATGATGTATCCTCACATACTGGTCAGTTTCAACTGACAGTTACTACCAGATTCAGGCAGACTCCGACATTCGGCCAAGCAACCATCCGCAAGTTTTCAACCAACTCTTCGGAGATGAAGCAAATGGCGGCTCGCAATTTTGAAGACCTGCTTCAGGTAGGGTTTTATCTATATCATAGTTGGATAAAGCTAATACAACGTGCAGTGCTCTATACCCGTCTTCGACCGTCTCCTCCCTGAACCGCACAATGCAAAAGTCCTCAAGCTGCTATTCACGATGGCTCATTGGCACGGCCTAGCGAAGCTCCGGATGCACTCTGATTTGACCCTTAGCATCATGGACGAAGTCACTTCATCCATCGGCCAACTGTTTCGCGAATTTAAAGCAACGGTTTGCTCGGCATATAATACCCGCGAACTTCGTCAGGAGATCTTGGCTCGCACTCGACGCCAGGCCGCACAAGCAGCAAAACGAAAGGGAGTACAGAAGGGCAAGGGCACTGTGCCCCTTATTCCCGAAGGGAACTTAGCTGGGTCAGAGAACACCAGCAAGAATGTGCAGCGCATCAAAGTTTTTAATTTTCAGACTTACAAATTCCACGCCTTGGGAGATTATGTATCGACCATCCGGCAGTATGGGACGTGTGATTCATACAGTACCGAACCGGTCCGTTCCCTGCTATATCAGCTTTTAACTGACTGACTTCTCCAGGGTGAACTTGAACACCGTTCACCCAAAGCTAGATATCGCCGCACAGATCGCAAGTCTTTTGTCAAGCAGCTCACTCAAATCGAACGCCGGCAGGTCTGCATTCGCCGGATAGGCGACAAACTCACTCATCGCCCTCATATCGAACTCACTGAATTAGCGAGAAACCCGCACGTTCACCACCATATCGGCTTGACACAAAGGTACCCAATTCATATAGGGTCTTTCTTGCGTATCCGCGAAGGTGATCTGGCAGTCAAAGTCAGTTCAATTGTGCCTCTGCAAGCACTCTCTCACATGTCCCTAGAATTTCATGCCGAAACTAAAGAACACCTATTGTGTCGCTTCAACATCTCGACAAATCTCCCAGAGTTAGTAGAAAATCATAACACTAACACAATTATCTTGAAGGACGACCGAATCTACTGCCACAATATCGCCAGGGTGAATTACACCACGTACGATGTTCGCCGATCGCAAGATGTCATCAACCCGCGTACTTCTCATTGTAATATCATGGTGCTGCGCCCTGACAATGATATGGGGCCCAAAGGTCATAGATTTACATACGGCAAGGTACTAGGTATCTACCACGTGAATGTAATCACGATTGGTGTTGGTATGGTGGACTACACTCCACGGCGGATGGAATTCTTATGGATACGTTGGTATGAGCCCGTACAGCAGCTCTCTACTTGGGACACCTCCACCCTTGATCGGGTTATTTTTCCACCTCTAGCAGACGAGGGCTCGTTTGACTCCCTGGATCCAGCAGACGTACTTCGCAGCTGCCACATCATACCTTCATTTGCCAGCGGCAAGAAACACCCTGATGGCATGGGTATGTCGGCGTGCGCAGGGGACAAAGACGATTGGCACGAATACTACATTAATCGGTAAGTACAGGCACCGCTTCACACATGACACTTCTGGAACTCGTGTTAGGTTCGTGGACCGCGACATGATGATGCGGTTCCACTTCGGTTTGGGTGTTGGACACGTGTTTTCTCATTACAGTTCCCCGCAGGTAGAGGTTCCTGTCACTCGGGGTGTTTCCTGCGTTATGGAGGAAGCCGAAAGCGGAGATGAAGAGGAAGAAGGTAATAGTAGTGAATCTGAAAAGGACGATGACTGTTCCCCAATGGTGGACTGTGATGAGCAGTTTGGCAGCAGCACCGAGTCACTGATAGGCGAATTTGAGGAAATGTATGACTCGGAGGTCGAGCTGGATTACAAGAACTAATGTACCAGCATATTACATACATAGTATGCTCCATGACTTCTATTTCATGGCGCTGAGCCTAACTGTATAAACTCGTCCACCACAGTCGGGCCTTAGAAAAATTAGAGGCTTAGGAACACCATGGTGAAGGTAAGTTCTGATATAAATCACATCTACAACAGCTTTTCATATAGTGAGTGCATAGGAAAACTTGGAATCGCCCACTATCCTTTCCGGTATTGAAGTTGGATGAAAGAATCGCGAGAGGTCGTCCCAGCAGGGATGTGTATTATCGCCACCGACCCATGTTTTGCGGGAATATTTTCATTATCGATTATTCAATTTTCCCAAACCAAGAAACCATCGATTGCGCGTAGGATCCCACTAGGCATCCGAATGTTATGTACATAAATCAGTTACGGAATTGTATTAAAACCTTCTAATTCGTTTGCCTGATGGCGCAGCGATTTTGCATTGGCAGTACCGGCCTCATGTCGATATTACACTTTTAACTGTGTGTACGTACCCTTCTGTCGATATCCGTCGATGGCGCTCTGACTGCTTGTTGATGGTCAGTGCCTCATGATCAAAATTCGATGTAATTAGATATCTAGTGACTAACTACGGCGATTAAGGTGTGTATTCTCTTTAAATATGTTGCATCTCACTCGTGTTTTGCTTACCCACTGCATAATGTCTACTATGGCGAGCTTTGGATCCCATGAAGATATTCAAACAGGATTTGAACACGAGTCATACGTTTATGACCCCCAGTTCTCTGCCTTGAGCATATTGTGTGCAAGTTGTTTCCTCGTCTTACGTACCCCCCATAAAACGTTGCTCATGGTTCTGTCGCTGGCAGGGTTTGCCTACTTTTTCTATCAACTTTGTCGGATATTTATCCATTGGCCCTCGGCCTGCGTTACATCCTCTCTATGTGAGTATTTCAGTACCTTTCCAGTTGTCATGTCTTAACATATATGCAGGTCCCGCCTACCTGCCATGCAGCTGTAGGGCATTTTATTTCATGGGTACTACATTCTGACCTCTTCCCAGCTCAAGGGTTATCTTGTTCTTGTTGCTTACGTGGCCATGCCTGTTTTGCATTTTCCAGCTTTCGAATTATTTCCGGATACCGATGTCCCTATTTTCGTGCTTGCCGTATGTACACTCTTGACTGCATCATGGCTTATGCTGATCAGTCATGTAGAACCATGACGATGTCGTACCACCCTTGAATCTTCCGTGGGTGCGGAACAGGACAGGCATTGACACAATGCTGTACGGAGTGTATGATCATGTAAGTTCATCTCACAACGGTACGAGTGTCTCATGCTAAAATTACGCAGGACGGTGTTGCCCACGAGCATGAGGCGCAAACAATCATTCACTATGCGGGGTTTCCTATGGGCTTCTACGTCCCCACTCCTGAAGTTGACTACTCAGTTTCCTTTCCGACTTCAGACAACACGTCCCAACCAGACGTTTTAGGGAACAGTCATTCCGTCCAAGAGTCGTCAATCCCCATATCCTGGTTGGGGTATACTGTCAATACTGTGTCGGCAGGCTCTAGTAGTGTCCTCGACACGACACCCCAAGAGGACGTCGAACCAGAAAAGAAGGCCGCACCAGACAAGAAGGTCGCACCAGCTCAATTGAATCTCTACATGATCATGAAGGAATGTCCCAAGTGGAAAAGGGCCCTCGCGCACCTTCGACTCGAGTACCGCCTCGAGGTATGTCTCGGCCGGACGGAGAATCCTCATCTTCTTGTCACTAGTGTGTATGCCGAACGTAGATCCCAGCTTATTCGTACTATCTGGCCCCAGTGCCTCGTCAAGGCAAATGTCACCGCCGAACAGTTGGAAATAGGTATACCACTCAACTTCCGGATATCTACAAATGCTCATTTCTTTCTAGTTTTGAACACAGTGACCCAGTTACCCTTGTCACATGATGAAGTGTTGCTCATGGTACGCATGTTTTTTTTTTTCAATTACTGGTCTGATCCTAAGATAGACGGGTCCATGGCTATCGCTGTTTCTTTATGATATTAGGCGAGCAGTAACTCGTTCCATGAACGACGTTCGTGCAGGCTTTAACCTCGGGGGTAATACAATATGGGGCATAGCTCTAAGGGACAAGCTTTTGGGTCTTGTGCAAATGTTCGTTCGCCCATATGCAAATATCCTTCCTATCGCAGTAAGTTCTCTGAATTCTCTTTATTGTCAAACCTTATTTAGTGTCGCAGAACAACGGGTTTGCTCTCTTCTTAGGAGAGCAAATCACAAAAGAGATTATATATCATATCGTCTTCCGTATCAACAGGACATGCAAATTCAGGCTCGTTCTGGCTGATCTCGATCCCGCTGCGTTCAGACATGCTCCACATCCTCCATTAGATACGCTTGCACTAGTAGGGTCTAACGTAAGTGCCTTTGAATGTCCTGGCGTGCGTTTTGTTCACTTATGTCACATCAGTGTTACGAGGTCCTGCTGGCACGGCTGATCAAAATTTGGGATGTTACTGACATTATGCCTCACTTTCCGACCGTCATCCAGGTGCATCAAGAATTGCGCGAAACTGTTTTCATGCTGCTGCTTCAGGAGAGCGATCTTGGATATGTCCCATTCCTGAATATCCTCCGCAGTTTGTGCATCATTACGTGGGTTCATATATACTACTGCTGTATTGCTGCTTATGATCTCAATGTACAGCGAAGCCGATGTTTGCCGCGTCGGTCGGCCGACGAAAAAGAAAAAGAATGCTACCCGTCCAACGTCCGATAGAACTTAGTTTCGCATTCTGTATCTCACCTGCAATTTGAAATACACATTGGTCTCTGTTAGGCTATAAATTTTTCGTGCTTCATGTGAAGCACAAAATGTGGTCATATTGAGTCGTTATTTATTTATTTATTTCGTCTAACCTTCTATTGATTTAGAGTTTGATCGCCATCGACTGGCCATAGTGCCATCGCTTCGAGACAATTATTAATAAACACTTGCTGATCGCCATCGACTAGCCACTCCTTCTCAATGGACTATAGGTATGTAAGCATTGAACAATCGTGCGAACGTCCCCAAAGTTTCTTTTCTTCAACTTCAGCATGTTCGATATCATTTGTTCACGTTTTCTTTCTACATGGGAGAGACCTCTGAGAGTTCATTTTCTTGGAAATGACCAGAGTGAGGCAGCCCTTGTATCTTGGCTCCAGAAACGGGGACGTGACACTGTCAGTACCCTCATATCTCTCTTATATCTTTCTAACTGTATCTCCAGCTTCCAGAATCTCTCTTCGTCACAGCTTCAGTGCTGTTTGCAAAGGTTGACTCGCACGATCTTATGGCTTTCCTTGATGTGAGCCTCACGGAGGTCGCAATGCAGAGGCGGCTCCAGCAAGAAGAGCGAACGATGTTTAATGCAGGACAGAATGCTTCGAGCTCAAATGGAAGTCTCGTTATTTAGCAATGCTATCGCAAATGCGTGCGAGGAACTGGAAATTAGGTCCCTCTTAGAAAAAACTAAGTCCCACTTAGACGAATGTGAAAGTGAGTTACAGTGTTTAATAATTGCGTCTAACACGTCAGGATTGTCCCTAGTTAATACAAAGACGCTGGACGCAGTGAAGGCTGTCGAGAATGTGCGAGCATGCTCGGCACCTAGTTTGGTCAGATTGGGGTGCTTCCAGCCTCCGAGTCAAATCATAGACAAATGCAACGCATGGCTCGTCTCGTCATCGTGTTTCCAAGATACTACGAAGGTTGATGTCAGCGGGAAGTCTACTTTTCCACAACCCCTGGAGCCTGAATACCTTCCGATTGTGAGTGCTATTCCTATACTATGGAGACCTGGTTCTTTGACGCTTTGCAGTCCAAAGATATATTTCTTCTGCCCGCTTTTTTGAAAGCTTGGGTTGATCAAATCACATATTGTACATACATGAGCGCGTCCCTTGCAGAAACCAAACCCCCACTCCCCAACACGGCGCATAGCTTCAAGGTTAAAGAATCCAGAAGCCTGGAGATGCTCAGATCTGATATCCACATCCTGGACCTGAAGAAGCACCGTGCACAAACAGAAGTAGACATGTTATCTGAAGCTATATCACGCATTGCTGAGTCTGATGGCACGACGGACTCATCTGATGGTGAGCATGCAAGCCTAATTTATGTTTTCTTTTCACGCTAAGAACGATTACTGCAGGATCTTCTGCAAGTGTTGTGACAGATGGACATGACGACGATTGCTCTGATGGTTGGTTTTCATCTTCATGCGCCTCTTCCAATCTCTCTGTATGCATGGAACCTTCTGGTTTGTAGTTATCTTACCAATTTGTATTCATTTCTCTTCCTGGTCGAAGTTCGCATCATTTGTTCCTCATATTCCTTCGACGTTGTATCGCTATTCCATCTAAGTTAATTGTACGTTGGACTAGGTTTATGTTATTTGTGCCGCTTTTCCACCACTGCCCTCGATAACTAATCATTGATATGATTCGTTTGGCACGTACCCATCATGAAATAGTATTGAAACCTTCAGCCTTGATCTCCTCTTCCATATGGGTGGTATGTTCGTCCTGCAACTCATTCCGCCGTGACGGACTTTCAGAGGCCCCATTCTCAGGTAGCCCATCTTCTATGATGCTCCAAAGCGTACTTCAATAAATTGCGCGATACACAACATCGAGTGCGCGATACAGCTCGGTTGGGCCTTGAAGCTTCGAAGTCATGTCAATATCATGGATTTTTCAACAAGCAAATCTACTATAAGCGCTAGTAACTAGTAGTATTAAGTCCGAAAACAAAAAACTGAAGGTGTGACTGCTTCGGTGATCGAGTTGTCCTCGCGGAGACACCAAGAGACACCATTTAACATATGATACGGGCATCAACTAACGCGGCGACACGGTTCGCTGCGCGTACGATATGACCGTGTACTAGTAGAAGATCGTTCAGCTTTTTCACTTTCATCCGTATCCCTTCAGTGCATGCTTCCCGAGCTGTGTCTCCAACCAGTCGCACACATGCTCTTCTCGCACGTTACTCAACTTCTGACACAGCAATATCAGACCCATCTCGGCCTGACCTTTTTTACCACCCCGTTTTGCTTCCAATGGTAGGCTCAGCCTATGCAGTTTCCTTCCTCACTCAATCACCACCAACCCCCGATTCATGCACTGTCATGGGATGGTTGCCCGCAGAGACTGCAGGGGAAGCGGACGCGGAAGCCGGGCTAAATGATATCGTGGAGAACCGTACGCCACTTATTCTGCCCGGTTCACATACCCACTGACCGTCTACACAGCCAAATTTCGCGCAATCATGCACGAATCATGCACGGAGCAATCCAAGCTGGGTTACGGGAAAAAGTGGACCACATTTGGATCAATGGTGCACTGCAATTACAACAAGGCTGGATGCATATACATGGTATGTGATGTCTCCCACTTTGCTTACGTTGGGCTAGAACCAAGAAAAACGTCACAGACAGCCGCAACCTTCCAGCACTAGGCAGGATAGGCAACCCAGATGATATCATCACCTCTGTATTAGTGCGGGATAGCAAAATGAGCTTTGATGATGCACGTTCTATTCAGTATTGCTCACCAAGTCCTTGCAAGATTCTTCCCGACACGTACCAGCCCATGCCATCTTATTGCCTTTGCACTTCTGATGGCCCAACCCTTCTTACGGAGGGCCTTGCAGCCAAGTTGAAGTTGGCGCTAGAGGGCGCCATCGCCCGAGATTCCGAGAAGCGGCTCAGTGACGTCTCCTGTGGTCGCATCATCGTCCTTACCGCCACGAGTACCCTCTGAAGCGGCAGGAGCTTTAAAACCTCACGTTCGCTCAATTATCACTAGTACTTACTAGTACTTGCATTATTTCACTGAGTACCAGTACCGCACCCATAATTTGCATCCTCCTTCGCATAATTACAACTCATCAACCAAACCTCGTGACCTGCAGTTCGAAAGTGAAACTGTGCATCCATTCACAGATCTAATAGAACGCGAGTCCAGAGAAGCCATACGATGAGATCATAAAACATGCAGCATTACCAAGATCAAGAAAAAGATAGGAGGCAAAGATACTCGTTAGATGTCATCAAGATGGTAGTAAGATATGATGCGCATAATATGGTTCCTGGGCTTTATTTTGTAATAATGCAATGAGTCTTTACCAGTGGCTGCATGGCGAACGAGGTCAGAATAGACCAGGGTTGCCTTGATCAGGTACAATCAAGTTAGGCTCAATGGACGGCGGCGTGGGTGGCGGCGTGGGTGCCAGCGCAGGGTTTGCTAGTATCCATAGCGTCAATTCACCTCGTTGAACGATGCAATAAAAAGATACTCACGATGTCAGGTGACCCAGGAATGTATAGGCTGCCTCATAGGTGCAGGTCCAGATTCAGGAGGTGGTGGTTGGTCGGGACGCTGTTTGCGAATGCGCCTCGTGCTGCGCAGGAGTGTGTGCCATGCTGGGCAAGTAGGCCCAGGTTCTTCGGGAGGTGGGGGAGGTGCCTCGGGCGGCAGCGCATCAGGCCCACCAGCACCAGGCATCGGCGGTTTCCTGTCAAAAAATGAGAACGGTCCAAGTTGATGTTAAAACATCTTACCAGTCAGGATCAAACTCCCCTCCTGGTCCGTATTTAGCTTTCATCATCATCATCAGGTATCCAAGTTCACTGGAGGAGACAGATGTTCGGACACACGTACAACGTATTCAAGCAAAAACTCACTGTTGGATGTTACGGCGTTCTTCACGAAGTTTGCCAACTTCTCCGAGGAGCATCTGGACCTCGGCCGCGAGCGCTTTGCTGAATTCGTCAAGATACTAGAAACACTTTCGTATGAGCATTTGTTTGAGAAGAAATATACGGTTCACAGGCATTCACCATTTGTACATTGAACGGGACTTGCTCCCGGGCAGTAGCTCGGACAGCTTCAAGGGTGTCTTCATGCCGTACATTCCTTACTACTCAGGAGATGAACGTACTGCAGTGATCACGCTAAATGCCGGCGGAGTTTAAATATAGTTGTTCACTATATTACCGCATTCCTTGCCATCAACTAAACCTCTCTCTTCTTGCCATACTCTACTTACAACTTTGTCTTGACGGCGTCCATAGTATAACTAAGTCTTGACTTTGGGAACTTTCTGTTACTTTCACTCTGTGTATTCAAGTCACTTACGTTTCTAAAGCTACATCATTTGTATAGGTAGTGAGTAGAGTGTGATATGATAGATCAGTGCATGACCGCCCAAGTCGCGATCGTTTTTGCAACCGACGGCATTATTCAAGGCACTCAACGCATGTTACAATGTGCTAGAGGCTTACCACACGTTCGAGCCAAGTAGTAAGCATACCCTTGAATCTTTAATACATGAATTTAATTTAGACCTGGATATCAGATATAACCATACAGTTGCGCCCTACGATATCCAGTAAGTGCCCACTGCTATCAAGATGTATCATCGCATAAATTTTCATCCCAACTCAAGAACTCTGGCAAGAAGCCCCTAGGAGAAGGGGCACCCTCTGGGATCTGGTCAAGGTGGGGTATATCAACGTCGTCCGGCATATGTTGCTCGAGGTTCTCAGCGCGGTGGTACTCTTCCAACCATCTATGTCTATACGTCCCCACCCTCTCTAACAGGTATGCAGTATTTATTTGCGCATCATTTAGCTGTTCCTTGACGCGACACAGCTCTGATTTTAGTTTGCCCTTCGATTCGGATTCTTTGTTCTCGACTGGGAGATATTTCAAATTTGTCTCAAGGTTGGTGGGTCTTTAAATTGTGAACTCTCACCTGTCGTCTGAGTCCCTGAATGGACCAATTCCTTCATTTGAAGGAATTGCCTGCAGGGTAATGTTGGTTCTGTATCGTTCTCTGGAATACGATCACTCACTCGCAATCGGTGTCGCGTGGTTCATCCCCTTCAGAGCTTCTCCTTCGTGCCGAGGAAAGTTGAAGACTGAAAGGAAATTTATGGTTTGGTACGGAGTCCTATAATGAAGAGCTTACTTTAGTGTGAAATTACTTACAACCTGTACACAGGGTCGCAAACTTTTCGGGGAGGACGAGTCAGACATGAGATCTAATAATGAGATAGTTGCTGCAGCAGTGCACATAGGCTTATATCTATGCGCAATAATGGCTATATTCAAGTGAGACAATGCGCCATCTCATCTATGGCGCTTATGATAATTTTTTTTTCGTTATGACACCTATGGCATTAGGATGCCAGGTTTTTTCTCCTTTACAATACCTATGGCGCTCGGACGGCGAGGCTATTTCTAATTTACTAATTTACGATATCTATGGCGCTCGGATGACGAGGCTTGTCATCGCATAGCGTTGGAGATATAAAGTGCCTCGTTTATTAGTAGTATCAGCTCCCTAGTTCTCTCAACTTATGAGCAGCGACGAGAATAATTCCTCTCCAGGAGATCCTTCGCGCAAGCGTGGTGCTTCGGCCCTTCATACGGGTCCGCGTAAAAAGGCGTAAATATTCTTTCAAGTGCTTAAGCACTGCCTTTCTAACTATTTTATTCATCAGAACTTCATCGAACCCCATTGTCCTCCATGGTCGACATTTTGGTCGCACAGTATTCGCTCTATGCAACTTTCCTGCTCTTCTGACTGCCGGTATACTCCGACTCGAAGAATTACAGGACTCTTCAATTGAAGATTATCCAGCAGAGTGAGTGCATTTCGATGATTACATGCTGCTGGAATTTAAAAATACTCCCTTCCAATGGCAGTGTTCGACGGGAACATGGAGTATTCATGAATCTCATAGATTCTTATCCGGGTCTTTTAGATCGTCTGACGAAGGGCGAGGAAGAGGATATCATTCACGTGGGGGAATTAGTAAGTTCTTTATCTCGGAAGATCATGACACTCACCCTTCGTAGCTGGGAAAAGGAGCCTCTGGTGCGCGAGGCGACGATACCAAGACACTCAAATCTGCCGTCCTCGAATGGCTTGTGCCCAGAGGACAAGCAGTCATACCGCCCCTCTCCCGGAATATCAAGTCTGACCGTGGCTTTAATCACGAAGTCACTGGTGCATTGTTATGCCCCGCAGGCCTCGACTGGTCAGACGCAGAGTAAGTTTTGCTGCCTTCATATCAAACAACTACTATAACGCTTCCCAGAACTAAGCAGAGTCTAAAGAGCGGCGAAACTGCCGTTTGCGGCGACCAGTGGCCTATGTTCTTGTATGCTGGATATCAGTATGATCCCGAAGATCCATGGAAGGGCTTACTGCGAAGTGAGATACTGATCTTTGTGAGCTCAATTTTTGACGATAAAGTATTAAATCTGAGTTATTTACAGGGTTTCAAACATGTCTTTACGTCTCCGAGTTCAGTGGATAAGGAGCCCAAGGCTACGCGCTCCGGTAATGCTTCCCTTCACGGCATGAAATCTGTGACTCGAGGATCCCTGGCTTATATTGCGACACAAGCACGTAAATTCCACTGTACATGGTTTCTTGCTGATTATTCCTTTAGATTCGGTTTTCACTGAGCTCGTCTTCTGTATTTTCGCGCACTGACACAGTCACCGACTCTGAAAATTTTTATCATAGCATTCTCGACTTGTTGGAGGATCCTGATGAGAGTGAGGAGGTGGCTGACCTCATGACGTGGTGGACGCGGTGCGTGATCTATCTCATCAGCTTGAAGCTATCTAACTTATCTTATGTAGTCGCATTTTTCCTAATTCTTCGTCTTCGCAGCGCCCTATCAGCAAAAACAGTGCGCTGTCGAAGATTCGGGAAAAACGTGCTGCCTTGTGAGAACGGGCTGCTGCTGATGCTAATTAATTTACTATCTTGTAACTGTACTGTCTCTGAATGTAATCGAAGTGGGCTTCCTATCTGAAGCTATAATTGTGAACAAAATACCCTAACTGCTGTGGTAATGTAATTGAGTGTGGAGTCTTGACCTGATAGGTGGCTTCCACCATCAGAAGAAGCTGTGCAGGTAACAGCAGGTGTATTTGGTTGAGGGTGAGCAGCTTGATAAGGTATAACAATTTGATATCAGCCCCTGGCATGTTGTTATTGATGGCAGCATCTGCCATGGGAACCTGACTATCTAAAGCCAGATATGTGTGATAGAGAACCAGCATCTTGGCAGACCATGATAACAACACATCAGTATGCTAGTAGATCCCAAGGCAGTACCATAAACCTGTCAATATTACAGCTTTTGCAGATTCCACCCACGTAGTCTGACTATTTATTCCTTTATCATGTGTTCTACAATTATGATATGTATTATTAATATTATACATTAAATAAAGCTAGCTAAATCTTTGTCAAACTGTGGTCAAATGCCTGATGCCGAGTTCGCAGTAGTAGTATCACATGCTATAGATCTAAAATTAGGCACCGTTTCGACTCGACTTTGATGCCTAAATATAGACTTGTAACCAGTCTGACTATGCGTCAATTTGAGATGGTGAGAATTTTCGTTTAACCTTCGTTCACGGAAACTGACTGGAGGTCCAGTTGTCATTACGCTGTCCAACGTGATGGGTTCTAATATTGTCATCGTTTCCGTCCTTGAACCGCACTTTGATCAGTACATAAATATCATCTTCGGGGATATGGCTCATGCTTGTTTAGTAGTATTGCTGTGTTTTTCGTTGCGGCCACTTTGCTGCCTTCGAGCGCTCGTGAAGTCAAGCGCCCAGGTTTGTTGTTGTATTTTTGCTTTGAAACCTCCATTGAAATTGGTCATCAGCTTAACAAGATACCTCATACTGACCCGTTACTCTTCTCGCAGTGATCGACGTCTTCGGGATAAACGTTGCCCAGGTAGGGTCGGTACTGACGTATACCAAATGTGTAGTCTGGTAACAGCAGACGTCGAGGGAAGGCTTTCCTTATCATCACGTTGCAGGCTATTGAATCGTCGTCTGCCTCAGAATTACATGAATTCATCGAGCTGCCAATCTCATCATACCTCAACTCTGGCATTTTAACGCATCTCGCAGGCGACGCGATACCTCAAGAGGCTCTGCATGAAATTGAAGAACGAAAACCTCCGGCGGAATAGCCTGAACATGGTATTGTTTCGGATATGGAGGTCTGCCACCAACATCTCTCTCTCTCTCTCTCTCTCTCTCTATGAACATATCTCATACTCAATGGTATAAACGTCTTACAGGCACATCCCGTGCTGGGATCATGCTTATCTCTAACATATATAGCTGGCGTCTCGGTATCAATGTTGTCCAACCTCTCATGTTGTGCTGCCTACTTGCAATCCATTTTTGTGTCCTCCGGGCCCCTCCTTTTCACACCTGCAAGTTGCTCTTCCATTTTATCGTCATCAATACCAATCTCATACATTCACAGGTTCACAGATGTGTCGCCCGCCCTTGCACCTCATCCAACACTCACTCGATGAAGAGAACCACTCCCGAGTTCTGTGCTATTCGACCTCGAGCTTAGTGGGCCACGAGCAAGACTAGGCACGTCAATCATTTTCAGATAAATTTATCTACATTGGTCGAGCAGTACGAAACTTTGTCTAAAAACAACTGTACTGATTGATTCCGAAGTAGGTATCACACCATCAAATATGATACTAAAGCGAAAGCATAAACATGACTCACCGTCGCGACTGTGCCGCTCGGGCTGCCAGCTCAATTTACAACTGACTACTATTGGCAGAACAAACCTTGACTCTAAGGCGCGCAGGTGGGTCACGTGGTTAGATCCTGCACAGCAACCTTGATGCCTTGAAAGAGCTGTGGGCGCGATGACGGATCTTTCTAACGAATTGTCTGGTGGTGATCTGTTGCGGCGGAAGAGAGCTGCGAACCAGCCATACTCCTCAATTTGTCCAAGTCTTACTCATACCTTCTGCACTTGCCGCGATGTCGATGCCACTACGAACGAACCTCGATATCTTCATCCTTTCATTCAAACAGTGTAGCTGTCACTTGACACTCAGAAGCCGCCTCGTTGAAAATATTAATGCATTCCTACACTTCTCTCCCCTTCGCATGATCAAGTATATCATTTCAGTTATCTACAACCCCCACCCCCACCAGATTTACGGAGATTGTTGCGACTGTTAGCTATAGTCAACTAAGATCTTTCAATATTTTCACTGGTTCACTGATGCGAGACACCAAAACTTGCTTCCTAGCATATATTCTATTTCGCAGCACAGACACGTTCGAGCTCGCTATCTAGTCAGCGCGCACGCCCGTTTCATCACGATAACTTATAAGCACAGATACGTTCTCTACATTTACTTCATTGGAAGGCTCTTCCATTAACTCTCAATAGACCCATTATCGGCCGTCCAGCCCACTACGTCCTTCAGAAGATTCAACCAGCACATCCCATCCCCAGTCTTCGATTCAACCCATAACACGCTTCGGAGGACATGCAGTAGTCTCCGACTCTCATCAATTACTCATGCCTGAGTAAATGTACACTCTTATCCAGCTGCAGGGCTATGACGGCTCGTTCGCGCCGTCGCCTCAGTTGGAGGCGCTGCTGAACGTGGAAAATGGCAGCAAATTTATAGGCCAATGTGAATATATGGGCGACTGCGGGCGTTGTGGCGTACCTGAGGCATCACCTGGTTGCGCAACCAAGTTTTGTTGAACAAACCTGTGGAATATGTTGAGGGAAAGGGAAAGAGATTGCTGACCGAGCGAAACTTTTCGGACTTGGTGGTGATTGTGGGACGTTCTATGAATATGGGTTAGTGGCGAGAATAAAATCGCTATCTTCCTTCCACCTTTATATTGCATCAGGGGGTTTGATTGTGCTACAGAGTGCTACAGAACGCTCTGTAGCACTCTGTAGCGAATTACGTTTCCCTGATGTGGGTATACACAGCAGAGTCCGGTCGTTCAGCCGGATACGGATGACCCCATTATCGAATTCGAAGTTATGGAAGTGTTTCGGTGAGTCCATCACCTTTGAAAGAATGGGTCGAGGTGATATTGACCCCTGATCTCGTCCAGGGTTTTTTCTTTGTCCTGGTCTGAATATGCTGGGAGTTGGGCGAGTGGAATGAACCGTTCCTCCTCACACTCTCCATCAGGCGCTTGCTGACTGGTGTGTTCTTTCATTGTATCAGGAAGGTGAGTACTATCTTCCTCTCCCCCCTTCTTTCGTTCACCAGGGCCATGCAGAACAAAATGATCGCGCACCTGTCTGGCGAATTCAGCGGCAGTTTTGGGCCTCCCCATCTCCGCGGGAAGCTCCTTCGTCTTTTTCCGTCGCTCGCTGCGACTAGTCATTGCAGGGTTCTCGATGGTTGGATCACCACGGCCAGGTGTCCCGGATGGAACTTGGCCAGCCGGCCCTGGTTGTTCTACCGGGGGTACATGGCCAGACCGTTTGGCGTCTTTGGACGGGGCGACTCGACGAGATGCAGGCAACTAAGCTGGTATAACTGCTGGGTGTGCCGCGACCCTAGCACTTTGTCGGGCTGTCATCGCCAATGCCTCACCTCCCACCATGAGAGGCATGGATATGAGGTGAGCTAACGAGCTGGGCAGTCCCTCCAATGCGTGAAACTCCATATGTTCGGTCCGGGCATGGACAGTTCCAGGCGCATCAAATGTGTACATCCGAGATGGACAGCATAGTTTCATTGAGCGGATGAGAGTTTGGCTGAGAAGAACGCTGCGACCTTAGCGGTCTTCCAGTCCTCCCCCTGTGCCACAACCTCACCTATTCCGCCCAAACAGGTATCCGTCATCACGAAAATGGGGGGTGCACCTTTACCACACTTAAGGGGCACCCTACAGTGGGGCTTACAAGTAGCCACATACTGTTTTACCTCGTCAAAGGCTTGCTGCTGGGTGAGGTCCCACCTGACAGGTATGGCGTCTCCCGTTATCTCAGACAACACCCCTAATGGTATTCGCACCTTATAGATGTCATCTGCCAGGTATCCCACTGACCCGATGAACCCTCGATAAAGGTCTCGATTCATAGGGACTTTACAGTTCAATACACGATCCACCCTCTCGGGGTCCATTCATGTGCCGTTGTCATCAACGATACGACCAAGGATCCTGACTTCTTTGCACAGGAACTACAGCTTTTTTCTCGCTTATTTACGGTTTTTCCCTTTCTAGGATTCTTAGCACCGTTTTGACGTGCTCTATATGCTCGTGTAAGGTGTCAGAATAGATGATTATGTCGTCTAAATAGACGTCCATCCAATTTCCCAGGTATTCACCAAACAGGTAGTTCATAACCGCCTGATATGTGGCAGGTGTGTTACGGTCCCCTTGTTGTAAGACGTGACCTACCATATTACCATCAGGAGTGGTCATAGCAATACGAGGTACGTGCTCGGATACCACCTAAATCTGTTCATAGGCGTCCTGAACATCCATCAGAGTTCGATAAGGTTTCTGCGCTACTCGTCGCAGTATACCCTCCATATCAGGTAAGGGGGACATTAATTTCTGAGTGTTCTTGTTTCGTTCTCTCAAGTCTACGACAGTGCATAACCTATTGGACCCGGGCTTTCGAATAAATAACATCGGCACGGTGTTTCCTGCACTGGTCACCTGCCATCGCGATACGACCATCGTTTCTCGGCCCACGGGGGTCTTAACGGTCTTAATGGTTCAGGACATCGCAATGGTCGCCAGGGATAGATTTTTGTTTTGTCTATCAAAGGTATAGTGTGATTAATGGCTCTTAAAGGAGGTAAACCCATTTCACTAGCTTTGGCACACAAAGGTTGAGCCAGGTCCTGCAGATGATCTCAAACCTTTCCGAGGCTTTCCTCGTGGATCCCAGCTGCTTGAGGTTCCAAAGTGGTCACCTCGTTCCCCTTCATGGGGAGAGGCATCGCACTACTGATAACCACCTGAGGTGGGTTTAATCCTAACATCACTTTATGCTGATATATAGGAATGGGGTTTCCAATACCAGATCGTAATTCTGCAAGTTTATCATGTCGAAGTATCAGTCCTCCTTGATGGTCTGGTACTCCATGCAGACCCTGGTACCGAAATTGACCTTCGACCTGGATCCCTGGACAGCAAGCTGGACCACAATGGGTTTGGTAAGTCCATGGCGTGGTACCTTCAGCTGTTCTGCAAGAGTCACTGACATGAGAACAGACAGTGATCCAGAGTTGATCAGCGCCCGGCCATTGATGTGAACTACGACCACCACAGGTTTTGGCATGAGTTGCTTGAAGTCTTTGGTAGTCGCTGACCCCCTTTGTAACGCAGGATATGTACCAGCGGAAATTTGCTGCCCGTTCAGCTCAATGGCCTGCAGACCCGATTCACCGCACAAGAACCGTACATCAGGTAAGGGTGTGTACAGGTTCTGGGCTATTTCTTCCAGCTGACACTCTAGCGGAGACAGCGCATAGCTATCTAACGCCCTCAAAATGTTGTGTTCATGTTCGCTCCCATTTAACCGGTCGTGAAGTTCATCGTGAACGCGTTGCAGTCGCTTTTTATACCATTTAGCTAATTGAAATCTTTCGTTCAATAGCAGACTTGTGGGTACCTCAGTGTTGAAGTCCCGCGTGTGGTCTCTGACCTTGTACCTTCCATCTAGCAGACGAGTGCACTCAAAACGATTCGTTCCCCAGTGATTTGAGGGGTTCTCAGGACGACATCTTCTCCGAGCCAGCAACTGCTCTACTCACATGGTGAGAGGCATTTGCATGGTGAGTGTCTTCCTTCCCCAGTTCTTTCCCCATCGTCTAATGGTGGCGGGATCCAGACCTCGAAGCATACCAAGTCGACGTGTGTACCAATTGGCAAGTTTGAATCGCGGATTCATTAGCAATGAGGCGAGTACTGTGATCTCCGGATCTCTCCGGTGTTCTTGATCGATGACGACGTGTTCTTCGTCAGAAACTCGATATACCGTGAAGCAGTCCGGTTGGGGTGTCCCGGGGTTCTGGTCCCCTGGGTAAGAAGCTTTGCTCAACACGTATTTGGCCCGCATGGCCAGGGGATCTCCCATGGCGTGTCAGCAGGTCGCGATAAGAAGTGTTTCAAGTCCAGTCAATGAGCTTCCTGTTGCTTGGATTGTCACGAGCACTCCTACAAAACAGTTCAGCAACAACTTCTGATTTTCAGACAAAATATCATACCTCATGGAACAATCGAAGGTCCGCGTTGGACTCGATCTCGTCTTTGAAGCGCTTTTCTGCGAGGGGCAGATGTCCGACATATGTCAGATATGTGAACTGGAACTCTCTCGTGGCCTCCAAAGACATATATCCGATCCTTTGGATGATCGCTGCTTGTTCACGCTGCCGGACATACATGGCTTCTACCAGGCGCCTGCTGCATTCCCCGAAGATCCAGGATGGTTCCAAAAACCACTTCAACAAACTCGTCTAGCTTGTTAGCTAGCAAGGCAGGGGGACTTGCTTTCATCAGTGGCCGAATGAACTGCTAAAATGCTAAAACGACGAAATTAGGTGGATTAGAACTATCAAGTAATACAAGGCACTAACTGCCTCCACAGCGTCCAGGTCTTGGATGTATTGCTCTTCCTGAGTGATATTTTTATAAATAATGCTAGTGTGATCTTCAATACAGCACCTAACAGAGTGCACCAAGATGCTCACGTTTGACGATGAACCTCACGTTCTGGAAGAGTGCGAAGGGATGCCGGGATCAACCCAGTCGTCGATTTGCTGTTGTAGAGACAGCGGTCGATATTAAATTCAATCAATCAAACGTGAGTGGTAACTTACGTGATGTACTTCTGGCTCGGCTATTACGAGGCCTAAATCGACAATCCCACCAGTTTGCTATAGAAACGTTAGCTCAAACTCACAACTATGGGATAACAGAAATGTACTTGACTTGGACAAGCAACCGAATAACGTGGATCGACCTAATTGCAACTCGACGCATAGCATGGCGATCGTTGGTCGAAACACCATGATTGATCAGCAGTTCACGTTGGATGTGGCTCTGAATGGTGGACTGAAACCCTGGCATTGTGTCAAATATTGCCAGAGAATCCTCACGGCAGACTTACGACGTCCTTCCCAGTGAATGTGCGAGGATAAGGGATGCTGCTTTTCACATGGGTGCCACGAGGCACCCTGTCGCGCAAGCAGACGGCCAGGTGCGATAGTAAGCTGAAGTTAACAAATCTGTCTGGATCTGGGTCATCGCTCGGAGACAGAGTAATCATCGACTTCTTCTTCTGTCTGGTTGCCAAGCGGAGGTGAGCTGCAGTTTGCATAATGCTAGTAGTTGCGGCGGGCTTAGAGTTAGCACCATTGTGGCAACAACATCAGTGACCATGATTGCCAGAGCAGCCAACTGCCCTGCTTCTCTGGGGGCGAGTGCGAGAGCATCAGCCTATGCAGGGTGCCCATAGAGCACCCGACGCATCGAGCACTCGTGATCCCCGTCTGAAGCAGCAGCTGTCGTGCGTGCATCGGCCATCTGGTGTGAGCGGGCGCCCCATGGTACTAGCTAACTTGAAAGAGGCAACCAACCAGTGTGAAAATTTGGATTCAACGATCACGTGACGCCATCAACATACGGCAGCTGGTACATGTAAATGGCAAACTTAGATCACATGTCCGCTGGATTATATTTATTTACAGAGAGATAAATAATCACAGCATAATGGCATGGAAGGACAAGAAGATATAGGATAAACCTAATTTTGATGAAGATATATCTTATGGCTGTCTACAATGCTAACCAGGCGCACATCGAGGGTTGTAAAATGTATGTAATATTGGCACCTGATGGTCGTTATTCATTGTGGTGATGAAGATGCATAAGTCTTATGGCTATTTGCAACGCCAACCAGGCGGACATCGGCGATTGTAAAATGTATGTACTGTCGAGATACGCACTTACCTTCGACGTGATCCGGGTGTGACATGTGACCAACTGAGCCTTAGCTTCGAAGCTTCGAAGACGCGTGTGACCTGCGACACCTCAGAAGTAGCTTCGACCTACTACCAGCCGCTGTCAGTGCCCGCAGCAACATGGAT
>Ga0310811_10000431_pt1 | contig 56164 bp, 46 predicted proteins | sample YCmetagenome_FD_207642 | JGI IMG/M metagenome (GOLD analysis project Ga0310811, IMG submission 207642) | Soil microbial communities from experimental microcosm in Duke University, North Carolina, United States - YC | ecosystem: Engineered > Artificial ecosystem > Soil microcosm > Unclassified ... | reverse complement strand
ATGATTTTTGCAAAATACTCAACAGCCTTTTCCTTAAGAACAGCACAATACAAAAAAGCAAATAGAATACGTTTAAATAAAAAACTAAGATCACTGAAATAAAAAAACGAACCGACGTTGTTTAAAAACAAAAACCTCACCGTTATAAAAACCAAATACACTACTGCAAATTTTGCAAAAAGACGAAAATCAGATTCGGTAAATCTCCTTAGTTGTACCCCGGCTACAAAGAAAATACCAGATATGATGATAGGAAATGCCTCGATATAAGAAATGAAGTTCGCTCGAGACGAAACCAGCATAAATAGTATAGTGAGGAAATAATACATAATGATCCGATCATCCAGGCTGTAGCCTTTCTCTATTTCTGATGTTTAACGATTTTGGCGGGTTGTAAGTTTAAATTAATTAACATCGTACAGCTATATAGTTTAATAAGTAACGCTTTTTATAAATTTGGCCGGGTTGCCCGCCCATATCTCATTCTTTGGAACTGATTTTGCAACGACAGATCCGGCACCAATAATTGCACCTTCGCCGATAGTAACACCCTTTAAAATGGTAGAATGTGCGCCAATAAATACATCATCCTCAATAATAACTTTTCTGCTTTGCGTATTTGCTATATCTAATTTCCCATCCCGCCTGTGATATTTATTAAGTGAATGGAAATCAGTATCATAAACGGCCACATTACCGCCAATGCGTACGTTATTCCCAATGCTGATTCCTTTAAAACAAATGAAGGCGCTTCCGCTAATTCCCACGTTATTACCGATTTCCAGCACTGCATTATTATATACAATAAAGTAGCAAGGCTGTTGCCTGCCTATTACATTGAATCTTTTTCCATTATTCATCAGAAAATTTTCACCTATCGAAAACTTGCCTGTATCCCATACATCTATAACAGGAACACCGTTTGACCGGAGACCTTTACCAACCTGCACGTCGTTTACCTTTAATTTGAACCAAACAGGTATTTTTACCCATTTTAAATAGCTAATAATATATATCTTTTTTAACTGCTTATATATGTATACGTGTGTTTTCATTACAATAAGAAGAGTATAGTTATTTATTCCAGACCCCGGCCGCCTTTTGTTTGACTATCAAATTGACCTGGTAGGTAAAAATCACATTCATAAGTAACACCATAACTGTGTTTGCTATCACAGAGCCAGAGACACCTATCCAATGTATCAGTACAATAGACAACGGAATATTCAATATGGCTGTACCGACTACAAATATCAGTTGAATCCGCAATTTCCCAATACCGTTGAGCGTATAGGCGTAAATAGACTGCCAGGCCACTGTCAGAACAAATATGGCCATATTAAGAGATAAAAAATTCGGGACGTCAACTTTGCCATGCAGCCACAGTTGATAAAAAATTGACGAGAACAAATAAAGTATAGTGGTAAGCACACCGACGTATACCCATATCATCCGCATTTTTTTTAACGAGTGCTTTATCCAGCCCCAATCATTTTTGGCAGCGGCATCTGTAAATGCGCTCCAGTAAGGCGTCATAATAATGCTGAATATGACCGAAATAAGCGAAAAATATTTATAGGCTACATTAAAAGTCGTTACTTCGTCGGGACCGAGCGTACGTGTGATCAGGATATTATCGGTTTGATATAATACCACTGCACCCATCTGAATAAAAAAGAATACCCCGCCGGTACTGAGCAGACTTCGGGCGCTGCCAAAGTCGATAAAACTGAATTTGGGCGCATAAAGCTTAAATTCAGTACTGTAAAGATAAATATTAGCAAAAAGGAATACCACCAAGGGCGACCCAGCAACAGCAAAAACCAGGAAAAACAGGCTGCCATGTGTAAACATGGTAAGCAGTAAAATAATAACAAATGTTAAGACCTGGCCCAATAACAGTATCAATGACGACTTAAATGGCTGATGTGCGGCCATCAGCACACTATTTATAGGTTGAAGGAAAAATTGAACGCAAAACGACCCTATTGCGATAAGAACTATCGGCCAAATATTGTAACTCACTGTATCTTTAACATTCAGCATTTGATTCCAATCAAAAAAGGAACCGACTAGAAAGAAAGCTAGAAAGATGGTAACGGATATCAGAAATAAAATAGCGTAAGTAGTGCTGATATATTTTACTATGTTGTCCCGTTCGCCCAGGGCAAGCGAGTGGGCCATTTTGTTTCGCAATCCATTACTTAATCCGATATCGAAAGTATTCATCCACATTACCAGGGAAGCTATGGTGAGCCAGATACCGTATTGACCTTTAGTCACATAACCAATAGTCATGGGGATTAAGATAAACCCTATCAGAACGCCCGCACCTTTTATAAGGAGCGTGTAGATAATATTTCTTTTTATCTTAAGAGTACGCTCATGACCGCCGTTCCAAAAACCCTGCACCTTACTTTTCAAATACGATATCATCAGTTATCTATTAAATTATATATAAGAATCCATCCGCTTTAAATCTGCTACGCTAACTTTTATTACCTGGACATCTGGATGGAAGGCAGTAAAAATCTTCCGGACGTGAATGATGAATCGATACCCAAAGAAAACGGAACACTTGAATTAAGTGCCTTACTTAAAACCTCTTGAAAAAATCACTGAATATTCCCCGTGAATATTTTTTCCTGGCTTCTTTACTTTCAATATAATCCCCGTAACCATATGAAGTATAACCGCTATATCCATACCGTCCTTTTTCGATTCCGTTGAATACGATATTCAATTTCGGAAAATGTTGCTCTTCTTCAAGGTTCTTCATAAAAGGCAGAATGGTTTTCGGCGTATAGCCCTGGCGTACTACATAAAGTGTTACATCAACCAAGCGCGAAAGTATAATTGCATCGGTAACGATACTAACTGGCGGCGTATCCACTATAATATCATCATAGTGTTCCCGAAGCCAATCAAATAACTTAACTGTACTTTCCTGCTCAAGTAATTCCGACGGATTAGTATCGATGGTCCCGCTTCCCATCACATCCAGGTTGGGATACAATTCTGATTTTTGAATAATCTTGGTTTCTGTAGCCTCGCCGATAAGGTAATTTGAAATACCCACATGGTCTTTCTGGATGTCCAAAACGGCGGTAACCCTTGGTTTACGCAAGTCCATTTCCAGGATGATCGTTTTCCTCCCTGATGCAGCCAATGCCACAGCCAGGTTAGTTGCCACAAAACTTTTTCCTTCTGTAGCTATGCTCGAAGTAAGTAATGTCACCCGCCCTTTATCTGTTTTTTCATGCAGATAATGAAGTTTTGTCCGCAGGGTCCTGAATTCTTCCGCAAGTGCAAATTTACCCCTGTCATGTACAACTATAGGGTTTTTCGACTTTTCAAAGGTTAATTCACTCAATATCGGAATGGATACCGCCCTTGTAATATCTTTATTTGTGCTTATCCTGTTACGAAACGTGTGTCTGCCGAGGATCAAACCCGTAGGGATAAACAAACCTAATGCAAGCCCTGCGGCGAGAGGGATCAATCTCTTTGATCCTTTGGGAGGCACCACATAAGCAGTGTCTACTGTTCGTGCATCAACCTGAGTGGAAGCATAGCTTAGTGCTACCTCCTCCCGTTTCTGCTGAAGGTAATTATAAAGTGTTTCTTTTAATTGCTGCGCGCGCATCAGGCTCACTAATTCTTGCTCTTGTTTCGGCACATCCCTTATTTGTGTCTGTGCCTTGTTCCCGTAACTTTGTAACTGACGCTTTTTTGCGAGCAAGGTTGACTTTGTGCTCGCGATATTTTCTTTTATAGCTGAGCGGGCTGCTTTTATCTGGCTGTTTATAGGGTCGAAGATCGGGTTACTTTCAGGGGTGTTAGCCAGCATCCTTTCCCGTTCCTGCTGAAGATCTACCAGTTTTTGCACCAGCGACGACAGTCCCTGGTCTGTTATGCCTGCTGTTGATGGTACGCTTGATCTGCCCGGCGAATTCACATAGCTTTCAATTGCCTGCACTGTACCAAGCTGGATATCAACATCCTGCATATCCCGATCGTTTACCTGAGTATTCTGCAGATATGAATCTGATTGTTTGCTGATATCATTAATACCGCGACTACTTCTGTAGCTTTGCACATCATTTTCCGCTGTCGACAATTCGCCCTTTAGCGAAGCAAGGCGCTTATCTATAAAATCGAGCGTATTTTGTGTAAGGAGATTTTTAGCATTCATATTCTCCTCGTTGTATCGGTAAATCAAATCGTTTACCACATCCTTCCCTCTTTGCGGGAGTTGGTCGGTATAACTTAATTCTATAGTTGAAGCTTGCTTATCTACCAATGTAACCGATATGGCGCCCTGGAAACCATTGGCAACGGCATTAGGGTCTGATACGGTAATATTTATTGTCGAACCAATATAGTCCTTAATATCCTTCGTCGGATTCAATTTCCAGGTACCAAAGCTGTTTGACAGGACGTTCGAAAAATGGAACAATTTTGCCTTATCAAAAGCGCCCTTTAATAAAAATGTACTCGTATCCTGTATAACAACCTGGAACTTATGATCGCCCAAAAGCTGGCCGCTTAGCAATTCGAATTCAACCGGGCTTTTCTTGTAAAGGTCCTCTTTCTTAACGAGTTTTGAATCCCGGCTGTAATTGATATACAACTTGAGATCATATACAACCTTACCAACAAGGTTTCTCGATTTCAATATTTCAATTTCGTTTTCAACAACCTGCGGGGCGTCAGTAACCTCCAGTTGATCCAGCACATCCTTATGACTTGTTTTGTTATCCCTGTCATCGGTCAGTACAATGGAGGCTTTTATCTCGTATCCCGGTTTTACGATTTTTGAATATATAAAGCCTGCACCACCGCATATAACCAATAATAGAATATATAATGGCCAGTGATAGAGATACTTACCTATTATTTCACGAAAATTTAATAATTCTTCGTTATTAACCGGTTTGGGTTTATTTCGACTTGTAGCAGATGTTTGGGCACACATATAGTTATTTGTGGTATAGTATTACGGTGATAACGAGTGATACGGCCGACACAGCTGAAATTATAAGCGATGCGGTTCGGTATCCCGTATCGTATTGAGCAAATTTTGTACGATCGGGATCCACATAAAGTATGTCGTTATTTCGTAGATAATAGTAAGGCGATTCGAATAGCTTTTTAGAGGTAAGGTCGATAGGTATAAATTCCCGTTTGCCGTTAACTTCCCTGATCAGTAACACGTTCTGACGCTTACCGGTTATCGTCAGATCTCCTGCGCTGCTTAGGGCATCGAGTATTGACACTTTTTCATTTTGGAAAGTATAGACGTCCGGCTTCATCACATCGCCCATAACGCCGATTTTAAAATTAAGAATGCGGATGTTTACTACTGGCAGGTTAACATATTTTACCAACGATTTTTCCAGCTGATCTCTTAAATCAGTTGTAGTATAACCAGCCACTTTCATCGTACCCAGGTAAGGCACCTGGATATTACCCTTGCTGTCAACAAGGTAGCCTACAACCGCGTTACTTGGAGTAAAATCGGAGTTGACACCATTTACCCTGTTTAAGTTATAGTTGAAAACGGCCACGGCCGATGGATCGGAATTACTTGTGACGCTGATACCCAATATATCACCTGATTGTATGGTAAATGGTGAATAATTTTTAATTTCCTGCGATACAACAGACGAACGGTCAAGATCCTGGAAATACGGTACCTGCTTGTAAGTACCGCAAGATGCCGCGAAAAACAATAAACCTACGATAACAAGGTTGATAAAAGTACGCTTCATTTTATCTACGTTTTAGTTTAATTAATTAAGCCCACCGAAAATAAGTAAAAATATTTACATAAAAGGTACAAAGACGCTGGGCCACAAACGGCTTCTTTCTACCGCAACTTAAACGTAATTTCAATAAATAAGTTTGAATAATTCGAATTAAATGCATTCCAAAATATTGCTTTACTCTATCAAAAAATATTTTTCAAATTCTTTTCAAAAAACTGTAACCCCCTCGTATTAACTTCCGTAAAAATTAAATAGAAAGTTAACCAGCTATTAAAGTTCAATTTCCAATTTATGACCACCCCAGCTCAAATGACAAAAACTGATCGAATCCTTATCGTGTCGATATACACTATCAGCATTGGCGTCTTCTGCTTTGCATGTTTTATGGCTATCCGGCATTTTCTGTTTTAAATCTCCGCTTTATTATACGCGTCAAAACCTATTTAATTCCTAAACAGGCTTAAACAGAAATACAAAATGTTCGGCCGGTATATAGTCTATATGATTATAGAACTCGAACGCAGGCATGTGCTTGTTGGTCATTAGTGTAATTACTTCATATCCTTGTTCGCGCGAATAATCTTCGGCATGATCGAGCAAGCTTTTTCCATAACCTTTTCCACGGCTTTCAGGGCTCACAAATAATTCATCGATATATAAAAGGTCGTTTGTCCACCAGGTTTTAGAGTGTCCCAGCATTGCGCCGGCAATATTATCTCCCTCCGTTAATACAAATCCCACAAACCTGCTTCGTTCCGTATATTCAGTAAGATATTTTACCGCTTTCTCATGGCTGAAATTGTAGTTCCAGGGGGGCCTGTTATATGCCTGCACATAAATTCGGGCGCATTGCTCTATATCATCTTGGGTTAGGGGCCTTATCGTCATTTGGAATATATTATCAATAGTTGTTTTAATTCTGTCCGGTTTTCAGCTATATGCTTTTCCGGAGACTTTTGTCGTTTAACACGGAATTCAAAAAATTGTTCGGTCAGGCGTTATTTAATACTTGCTGTAACTCTTCAGCCAGATTGGAAACATTTGGCGGAACCATCATGGTCAGGTGATTACCAGGAACCAGGTATCGCTTTACATCCTTTGTTGTATATTTCTTCCAGCCAAGATAAACTTCGTCATCGTTATAATGATCATTAAAATCAGCCTTAAAAAGATGTATATTAACATTTACCGGGGTCAGCTTATAATCTTTAAATGCAGCAAAATATCTCCCCTTAATCGAATCAAGTAAGGCATAATATTCTGCTGATTCAGGTTTTCCCTGAAGGCCAACCTTGTTGGTTAATATTTCTTTATTGGATCTGAATTTATAGGCCAACTGTTTCCTGAGCGACTTTTTGCCACCCAGGAACCTTGGTAAATAGCGTTTCATCACTTTCGGCATGATGACGTACCACGGTTCGGTTTCACGGGCATTGTCAGCGTCGGTATCGAAAATAATGAGCATTTTTACTTCCTTACCCATCTCCTGTATTTTACGGGCCATTTCCACTGCCAAAAATCCGCCGATCGAATATCCGGCAATGGCGTAAGGACCGGTTGGGTTATGTTTTACAAGCTCATTTGTATAAAAAGATGCGATATCTTCAATGTTTTTAAACACCGCTTCTTCCCCATCAACACCTATCCCTTGTATACCGAAAATAGGCTGTTCAGAGTCTGCCATCGACGCCAGGTCGTGAAAATTAAGCACATTTAAGCCTGCCCCGTGCACGATGTATAACGGCATTTTGCTGCCGGTAGGTTTTATTGGCACGATGGTGCGCCATTTGATATTCTTCGTATCTTCCTTTTCTATAAAAGAGCTCAGCTGGGCCACGGTAGGATATTGAAACAAAACAGCGATAGGGTGCTTTTTGCGTAATTTCTTTTCGATGCGCGTCATTATCTGCACGGCAAGCAGCGAGTGCCCGCCGATATCGAAGAAATTGTCATCAATACCTACGCGTTGTAGTTTTAATACAGCCTGCCATATTTCAGCAACCGCCTTCTCTGTTTCCGTTCGCGGAGCAGCATAATTATCCTTTAGCTGTTCTTCTGCATCAAAATCAGGGAGTGATTTCCTATCGATCTTACTATTAGATGTTAAGGGCAATTCGTCCAGCTCCATCCACAGGGTAGGCACCATGTAATCAGGCAGTTTCGCCTTCAGAAAGTCGATAACCTTATCGCGGCTGTAATCTCCTTTGCCAACCACGTAACTCACGAGGCGTTTTTTCTTGTCTTTATCGTCTTTGGCCAAAACAACTGCCTGCCTTACCACATCACATTGGGCCAAAACGCTTTCGATCTCACCTAATTCAATACGGTACCCACGAATTTTCACCTGGTTGTCCTTGCGGCCTATAAACTCCATATTAATACTGGGCAGCATTCGCCCAAGGTCGCCGGTACGGTACATACGGCCACCAGCTTTATCGCTAAATGGGTCTTTCACGAACGAATAGCTAGTTTTGGCTTCGTCGTTGGCATAACCCCGCGCAACGCCTACGCCGCCGATATATAATTCACCCGGTATGCCTACCGGCTGCGGCTGCAATTGATCATTCAGAATATAAAAGAAATTGTTTGCCAATGGCCTTCCATAGGGTATGCTATTCCAATCCTTGCCTACCTCATTTACCGGGAAAAAATTCGACCATACCGTGCCTTCAGTTGCACCGCCCAGGCTGATAACTTTTGTTTGAGGGAAGTATTTTTTGATCCTGGCGGGCAGGTTGACCGGTATCCAGTCGCCGCTCATAAAAACAACCCGCAGAGTTTCCTGTACGTAGTCGTTATCGCGGCTTTCCAATTCCCTTACCAGGTAATCCATGGTTGTTGGCACAGAATCCCAGAATGTAATGCCATAATTAAGCATCATATCTTTTAGCTTCGGAACATCCATCAACTCCTGCTGCTCTACTATTACAACCGAGCCGCCCGCTGCCAGCATACCGAAAATATCATAAACCGATAGGTCGAAACACATCGATGTAATAAATAAAAGCCGGTCATCTGGGCCTACATTATATTCCTTATTCACCCAAAGGCACAAATTAACTGCCGAATGATGTTCTATCATCACCCCCTTTGGCCTGCCTGTTGAGCCGGATGTGTATATCGTATAGCCTAATTGGGTGCTGTCTATTTCAAGCCCTGGATTTGCATTGCTGTAACCACTAAGGTCAAGCGTGTTTATCTTAATAAATTGATCTGGCGGCACCAGGTCCTGCAAAGGGTAGTCACCGTCAGCGATCACTTTTATTGCTGCAGAATTTTGCAGGATATATTCCTGCCTGTCTATAGGATATTCAGGGTCGATAGGCACGTAAGCTCCGCCGGCCTTCATGATACCGAACATGCCTATGATCATATTGAAACCACGCGTTGCTATAATGCCGATATTATCGGTACACTGTACACCGTGTTCAATAAGGAAATGGGCAAGCTGATTGGCTTTTTCGTTAAGTTCAGTATAAGTCAGCGTTTTATCATGCTGACGCAGCGCTATACCATCAGGCGTTTTAGCAACCTGTTCTTCAAAAATGTCAACAAGGGTTTTTTCTGCCGGGTAGTACGTTAAGGTATCGTTAAATTTTACAAGAATATCTTCTGCTTCAGATGCGGTCAACATAGGTAATGCACCTATTTTACTGCCCGTATCTTCAACTATCGATTTCAGGAGTTGCCCGTAGTGACCCGCCATACGCTCAATAGTTTGCTTTTTGAACAAATTAGCGTCATAAAATAATTCAGCTTCCAATTCTGGTGAAGAGCCATTAATAACCAATGAAATATCATATCCGGCAGCATTTTTCTTTAAAGGTTCATTAACCGAATGCTGTATCGAAAACAATGTATTAAAAAATGGATTCGCACCTGTGTGATCTTTAGCCAAACTATTCACTACCAAATTAAAAGGAACGCGTTGATTTTGGTACGCCTCAACTGTGGTGTTTTTTACCCGGTTTAATAAGTCGCTGAATAAGTCTTCCCCATTTAACGTATCGCGTAAAGCGACCATGTTAATTCGCCCGGTTTCTGTATCATCCGCATCCATCTTTTGCGTAATAATATTGCCAACGCAAATATCTTCCTGGTTACTATACCTGTACAATAAAACTTTAAAAGTGGCCAGCAAATTCGCAAACAATTCATTGTCAGTATTTTCCCTTAAGGACCTTAAGCGTTCTACCAGGCCGGCGTCAATTGTAAACTTAAAAGAGGCGTTATTACGGTTTGCGGCAGATGTACGGCTAAAGTCGGTGGTCAAAACCACAGGTGCGGCGCCCTGTAATTTCTGCTTCCAGTAACCTATTTCAACATCATAAGATTTTTCATCGGATAAGATAAGATCAAGCATTATTTTCTTTTTGGGGTACGGGTTGTATTAATTATAAACTAAAATTAACAATTATATCTAAACAGTGTTCGTCAAAATTAAGCACGGTGCTAAACCTATTTTTGACGTAAAGTAACAATTATTATACCAACAGTTAAAGCGTACTTTTTCTTAATTAGAAAGCGTATTTATACGTGTACAAACAAAAAATGTCTCAAAAATTTGAGACATTTTTTGTTTTTTTATTAAAATAATGTTTTTAGTTCTTCAACAACGAAGCCGCCGATGTATCCAGGAACCATTGCAGGTCACCATCGGTAGGTTTTATGAGTTGTGCCGGATAGTTCTCAATATCCCTTTTATCTTCTATCACGTGATGCACCGCTTCGGCTTTGCCGGCGCCATAAACCAGGTAGGCAATATGATGTGCCTGGTTGATCAACGGGGCCGTCATCGTGATACGGAAAACTTGCTGATCATCCAAAAATACTTCTTTTACTGACGCCGTTTTATCGTGCAAAACGGGTGTATGCGGAAATAACGATGCGGTATGTGAATTATCGCCGAGGCCCAGCAAAACAAGGTCAAACCGGGCATCGAAGCCCGCAAAATATAAATTAATGTCATTTGTATAGCGGGCTGCTGCTTCCTCAGGTGATACCGATGTATTTACAGGGAAAATCTGGCGGTAACTCAGGTCCAATGGTTCCAATATTGCTTTTTTGGCCATCAGGTAATTACTTTGCGGATCAGTATGGGGTACGTAACGCTCGTCGCCAAAAAAGAAATGTACCTTTTTCCATTCTACTTTGTCCCTGAATTTCGGTGACGCCAATAGTTCGTATAGTTTTTTGGGCGAATTACCGCCTGATAATGCTACCGAAAACTGGCCATGATGTTTGATCGATTTTGCCGCTACTTCAACAAAATAATCAGCAAGGCCATCTAATACCTCATCCTCCGTTTTAAAAACGTTTATTTTCATCAGTATTTATTTTTTGCCATTAACAGGCAAGGTGAACCAATTGAACCCATCTCGCGCGATAAGCGCCTCAGCGGCCTCGGGTCCCCACGAATCGGCCGAATAATTCGGGAAATTCAGGCTCTTTTTGTTTTGCCAGGTGCTTAGGATCGGCATTACCAATTCCCATGCAGCTTCCACCTGGTCACCACGCATAAACAGAGTCTGATCGCCCAGCATCGTATCTAATATCAGGGTCTCGTAAGCTTCCGGCGCCTGCTGACTGTAAGTGCCTTTATAGTCAAACACCATATCAACCACATTTAGTACCATATCGATACCCGGGCGCTTAGCCTGAACCTGCAAACGAATACTCATTTCGGGTTGTATGCTGATGATGAGCCTGTTTTGCTGCCAGCTTTCCGCAGCCTCGGTTGGGAATATCAGGTGGGGCACATCTCTGAACTGTATGGAAATTACGGATGATGACTGGTGCATCCTCTTGCCGGTGCGCACGTAGAACGGCACACCCTGCCACCGCCAATTATCGACAAAAAATTTAAACGCGGCAAAGGTCTCTGTGTTCGATTGCGGATCAACTTTGGGCTCGTCGCGGTATGCAGGTACTTCCTTACCCTGCATCCATCCACTGCCGTATTGGCCCCTCACCGCAGACATGCGTACGTCTTCCGGTGTAAATTTGCGCATAGCTTTCAGCACGTCAACCTTACGGTCGCGGACCTCATCGGCGTTAAAGCTTACCGGTGGCTCCATGGCAACGTGGCAAAGCAATTGCAGCAAATGGTTTTGTATCATGTCGCGTAAAGCGCCCGATCCGTCGTAATAGTCGCCACGTTCCTCAACACCCAGCTGTTCTGTAACCGATATCTGCACGTGTTCGATATAGTTCCTGTTCCAAAGCGGTTCCATGATGGAGTTAGCGAACCGGAATGCCATAATATTTTGAACGGTTTCCTTGCCCAGGTAATGGTCAATGCGATATATCTGGCATTCATTAAAAATGCTCGACAACAGTTGATTAAGCTCTTTAGCCGTATCCAGATCGTGCCCAAAAGGCTTTTCGATCACTATCCTTGTTTTCAGCTTGTCCTCCGCAAGTTTTGCTTTCGCCAGGTTTGATGCAATAATCGGGAACAGATTTGGAGAAACAGCCAGATAATAGATAACGTTGGCCTTGGTTTTCCATTCGGCATTGTGTCCGTCTATCTTCTTTCCAAACTCCTTATAAGTTTCAGCATCCTTTACATCCGAAGCCTGGTAATAAATATTCTTTTCAAATTCGGCCCATTTCTCCTTATCGGCCTTACCACTCCGCGAAAATTGGTTAATATCGTCCAGCATATTTTTCCTGAACTGTTCGTCGGTCAACTGTGTGCGGCCGGTACCGATGATCGAGAATTGTTTTGGCATCCAGCCGTCCAAAAACAGGTTATAAAGGGCCGGTGTGATTTTTCTTGCATTCAGGTCGCCTGTTCCACCAAAAATGATGAATATGGTAGGCTCTGATGTTGTATTTGAGCTCATGATAATGTCTTGATCAAATTGTTAATCATTCTTTTTTGTCCATTGCGTATGGAAAACGCCTTCCTTACCTATCAGCTCATAAGTATGCGCACCAAAATAATCGCGCTGTGCCTGGGTTAGGTTCGATGGCATTCTTTTATTGCGGAAATTATCAAAATAGCTTACAGAAGCAGCAAAAGCCGGTGCAGCTATTCCTGCGCTGATAGTAGCAGACAATACTTTCCGCGTACCTTTTACACTTTCCGAAACCAGGTCCTCTACCCCGCCGTCGAGCAACAAATGAGCCAATTGCGGATTATTTTGATAGGCATTGAAAATATCATTCAGGAATGCCGAGCGTATGATACACCCGCCGCGCCATATCTTGGCTATTTCCCCAAGTTTAAGATCATATTTATATTCTGTCGATGCGTTTGTCAGCAAATGCATGCCCTGTGCATAGCTGATGATCATGCTGAAATAAAAAGCCTGCTCCAACGCAGCAAGAAATTCTTCTTTATCCACATCCATTTCCGGCTCGGCCTGGCTATACAAGGTTGACGCCTGTTCGCGCAGTTGCTTGTATTTGGACAGGTCGCGCATAGACACCGCGGAATCGATAGTTGGTATTGGCGCCTGCAGATCCATCGCTACCTGCGATGTCCACTTACCGGTACCTTTGGCCCGGGCCTCATCTTTAATATCGTCTATCAGCAAATGATCGGTACCGGGCGCATTGAATGCGAAAATATCCTTCGTAATATCCATCAGGAATGACTGCAATCTGCCTTCGTTCCATTTAGTATATACCTCGCCAATGGATGCATTATCCATTTTGAGGCCCTTTTTCATGATCTCGTAGGTTTCTGCTATCAGTTGCATCAACCCGTATTCGATACCGTTGTGCACCATTTTTACAAAATGCCCCGAAGCACCCGGACCTATGTAAGTAACACATGGCTCGCCGTTAACGTGGGCAGCAATGGCTTCGAAAATAGGCTTCATCACATTATAAGCTTCTTTATCACCGCCCGGCATCATGCTGGGGCCGCGGCGGGCGCCTTCTTCGCCACCGGAAACCCCCATACCGAAGAAATGCAGGCCTTTGGCCTCCAATTCGTCTACACGCCTGTTGGTATCCGTAAAATGCGAATTACCGCCGTCGATCAAAATATCGCCTTTGTCCAACAATGGGGTCAGTTCATCAATAACAGCATCTACGATCTTCCCGGCAGGGACAAGCATCATGATAGCACGCGGCGTAGTAAGGCTATGAATAAACTCTGCTACATCACCAAAACCTTTAACATCCTTGTCCTTGCCCTCTTCGTTTAACGACGCTACTTTCGACGCATCTTTATCGTGGCCGGCTACGGCAAAACCATGATCGGCCATGTTTAGCAGCAAGCTGCGGCCCATGGTACCCAAACCTATCATGCCAAAGGCATATTTAGTTGTATCGCTCATTTTAGTTTGATTTTTCTTTTTTTAATTCTTCCAATATTTTTTGGGTCGATTCAAAACTGGTGTGCTGGTACGACCGGATGCCCAGTTTTTGTGCTGCATTAGCAAACATGATCCTGTCGTCGAAATAAACACATTGCTGGGGCAATGCCTGGGCTATACCCATCGCCAGTTTGAAAATGCCGGGATCGGGTTTGCGCATGTTCACCTCACACGATGACACGAAAGCATCGAAAACCTCGTGCAGTTTAAATTTTTTAACCCGGTAGTCGTTCAGTTCCTTGCCTTCATTGTTGATCGAGATGATCCTGAAACCGCAATCCTTTTTCCATTGTTTCAACCACGCCAGTGTATCTGGAAGCTCTTTGGACCGCGAAAACATAAACTCTTTAAAGTCCTCCCGTGTAAAGTCCCGGGGGTGATTAAAGATCACTGTATCAAGGTATTCGTCGAGGTCGATACTGCCTATTTCATAGACATTGAAAATAAAATTGTGTATCTCATTTACCTCGTCGTAATCCAGCCCGAATTGTTCGGCGGCGAGCTTTCTTGAATCACGGCCCCAGCCGTTTGTCAAAAGCACACCACCAATATCAAAAAACAGGACCTTTAAAGCCGCTGCCTCCATGTTATTTTACTTTAGCTTTCTGATCCTCGATAGCCTGCAGTAATTTTTCGAACGGCTTATTGAATTTGTCGATACCCTCGTCCTCCAATTGCTGGGTGATCTGGTCGATATCGATACCTGCTTTTTTAAGCCTTTCGAGTGTTTCAGTTGCTTTGTCTAAACCTTCCTCCAGGGTGTTTGCTGCAATTCCATGATCACGGAAAGCTTCGACAGTTTCCAAAGGCACGGTGTCAACAGTATCAGGACCTATCAGAGCTTCTACGTATTTAGTATCTTTAAAAGCGGGGTTCTTGCTGCTGGTGCTTGCCCATAGCAACCGCTGAGGTTGTGCACCTTGTGCCGCCAGTTTTTCCCAGCGCGGGCCGCTGAATACGCGTTTGTATATTTCATAAGCCTTTTTTGCTGACGCGATGGCTACTTCACCCTTCAAGTCACCAAGGCCTTTTTCATCCAGCATCGGGTCAACCAACACGTCAATACGACTCAGGAAAAAGCTCGCTACTGATGAGATATGACCAATCTTATGCCCCGCAGCTAAATGATCTTCCAAGCCCGAAATATAAGCCTCGGTTACCTCCTCATAGCGTGGCAAGCCGAACAACAGGGTTACGTTAATATTGATCCCTTTGCCGATAGATTCGCGGATAGCTGCCAAACCCGGCTTGGTTCCCGGAATTTTTATCATCACGTTTTTGCGGTTAACCTGTTTCCACAATTTTTCGGCCTGCTCTGCTGTTTCCTTTGTTTTCAGTGCCAGGAAAGGCGATACTTCTAAGCTAACATAGCCGTCTCCGCCCTTTGATTCCTCATAAACGCCTTTGAACAGATCGGTAGCTGCCTGTATGTCTGTTACAGCCAAACCGAAGAAAATCTCTTCATTGTCATCCGTTTTTTCCGACAATTCCCGGATATCGGCGTCGTAATCAGAGCTGCTGGTTATCGCTTTTTCGAAAATGGCCGGGTTTGAAGTTACGCCCCTGATACCATCCTCGTCGATCAGATTCTTCAATTCGCCCGATTTGATAATGCTGCGGGCAATAAAATCCAGCCAAATGCTCTGGCCGAAACTGTGTATCTGTTTTACTTTATTAGTTGCCATGATTATGTGTTTTAAATTTCAAAACTCTTGTTAATTATTAGCGGCCATCAATATTTCAGGCTTATAGCCTATGAAAAGCCCGCTTTCGATAACCCCGGTAATGGATTTAATATCTTTTTCAAGATTATGGTACATCTCCTCAAAATTACAATCTAATACCAGGTTATTATTTTCAGTTATGATAGAACCGTCCTTACCCTTTGCCGGCCGTAACGTGATGCTGTTAGCGCCCAGTTTTTTCAGTTCCATTTCCACATGCAATAATGCCTGCGGAAAAACCTCTACCGGAACCGGGAACTTTGTGTTCAGCTTTTCAACCATTTTAGATTCGTCGACGATAATGTAGCTCACCGGGCTCGAACTCATCAACAGTTTTTCTTTGAACATGGCGCCTCCCCTCCCTTTGATGAGGTTCTTGTCCGGGTCAACCTCGTCCGCACCATCAAATAACCAATCGGGCCGGTGTTCAAACAAACTGGTCTGTGGTACGCCGAGCTTGCTGCAAAACATCGATATTTCTATAGATGTAGTTATCGCCTTTACATTCAGTTTTTCGGATTTTATCCGTTCGGCTATTGCAACCAACGCCAGGTACGATGTCGAACCAGATCCTACTCCAAGTATGTCACCATCCTTAACCTTCGCGGCTATCTCCTGCGCTACCTTCCTTTTGCCGTTGATGTTAATGATCTCTCCAGACCATTCAAGCCGCGATATTAAACTGTTAGTCCAGTTCATTCAATTAGATTTGAGATATTAGATTTGAGATTCGATTGTGCCCGCGTCTCAAATCTCTTATCCTATTTCTACAACAACGCTTTAGCTTTCGCCACCACGTTATCCACAGTAAAGCCAAACTCCTTATAAAGCTCCTCAGCCGGGGCCGATTCACCAAAGCCATGCATAGCCAGCACATCGCCTTCATCTGTTACATATTTATGCCAGCCAAGCGGCGAGGCCATTTCTACCGCCAGGCGTTTCTTAACAGATTTCGGGAACACCTTTTCCTTGTAAGCAGCCGATTGCTTTTCGAAAAGTTCCCAGGATGGCATACTTACCACACGTGCATTAATGCCATCGGCTTTCAGTTTATCCTGCGCAGCCATAATTAAAGAAACTTCGGAACCGGTAGCTATCAAGATCACATCCGGTGTTTTTTCCGAATCTGACAGGATATAAGCGCCTTTCTCTAATTCAGATGCTTTGGTATATTTATCCTGATCGATAATAGGTAAGCCCTGCCGGGTAAACACCAATACAACCGGTCCGTCTTTATGTTCTAAAGCCACACGCCATGCATGTGCAGTTTCGTTGGCATCAGCAGGACGAAGTACAACAATATTTGGTATCGAACGTAATGACGCTAATTGTTCTATCGGCTGGTGGGTTGTTCCGTCCTCGCCCAATCCAATACTATCGTGCGTGTAAACAAATATCGGGCGTATTTTCATGATGGCAGCCAGGCGTATCGGCGGGCGCATGTATTCCGAAAACATCAGGAATGTGGCGCCAAATGGAATAATACCTTTGGTTAAGGCCATACCATTCAGGGCCGAGCCCATCGCATGTTCGCGTATGCCAAAATGGAAGTTACGTCCGTCTCTATGTTCGACGGTAAAAGAGTTATACTCTTTCATGTTAGTTTCGGTAGATGGGGCCAGGTCAGCCGCGCCGCCGATCAATGTAGGTAATTTCGAAGCGATCGCATTCAACACCTTGCCCGATGCCTGGCGGGTTGCCATTTTGCCTTCCGCCTTAAATACCGGTAAACTGTCCGCCCAACCTTTCGGTAATTCGCCGCTTGTTACCTGCTCGTATTCAGCAGCCAATTCCGGGAATTTCTTTTTGTATTCTGCAAAAAGATCGTTCCATTTCTTCTCGGTATCAGCACCTTTCGCACCGCAATTGCGATAATATTCCAGCACTTCATCCGGCACCACAAACGATTGCTCAGGATCAAAACCAAAGAATTTCTTCACCAGCTTTAACTCATCAGCGCCCAGTGGCGAACCATGCGCACCGGCTGTATCCACTTTATTGGGACTGCCATAAGCAATGTGCGAACGAACTTTAATGATGGACGGTTTGCTGGTCTCTATTTTTGCATTGTTAATAGCATTTGAAAGTGCATGGGTATCGTTAACATCGTTAACTACCTGCACATGCCAGCCATACGACTCGAAACGTTTGGCAACATCTTCGTTAAATGTAATATCGGTATCACCCTCTATCGAAATATGGTTGTCATCGTAGATATAAATGATATTACCTAATTCCAGATGCCCTGCCAATGAAGCGGCTTCGGAAGCAACACCCTCCATCAGGTCGCCATCACTGCAAACCGCGTATATTTTGTAGTTGAAAAGATCGAAACCAGGTTTATTGTAACGCGCCGCAAGATATTTCTGACCTATAGCAAAACCTACGCCATTGGCAAATCCCTGTCCAAGCGGTCCGGTAGTTACCTCAATACCATCCAGCAGGCCATATTCGGGGTGGCCGGCGGTTTTGCTATGCAATTGCCTGAAATTTTTCAGGTCATCCATGGTCAGGTCATACCCCGTCATGTAAAGGAAGCTATACTGGAACATACAGGCGTGCCCTGCCGATAAGATAAACCTGTCGCGATTGGCCCAATGCGGATTCTTAGGATTATAATGCATAAACTGTGTCCAAAGTACATGGCCAACGGGGGCTATGGCCATGGGTGTACCAGGATGTCCGGAGTTTGCTTTTTGTACAGCATCGGCTGATAATATCCTTACGGTATCTATCGCTAACTGTTCTATGTCTTTTTTATCTGTAGCCATCTTGTGTATTGAAATTGTTGTGTCTTGTTCTTTAGTTTACTTCTTCTACGGGTGTTGCCGTTATCAGGTCGTGGCGATGATCCGATTGCCAAAGCCTTGCGCCCCCTCTTATTCCTTCGATATTCGATACTATTTTGATATCCTTATCCAGCTTAAATTTTAGCTTATCCGAATTACCACCCCCTATATACAGCGTATCGTAATTAACTACCGTTTTAATCACGCTGAGCACTTTTTTCATGCGCCGGTTCCATTTCTGTACACCCTCTTTTTGCAGCGCCTTGTCACCGATATATTCATCATAATCCTTGCCTTTGGAAATCGGGTGGTGGGATATCTCGAGGTGAGGCATCAGCTGACCGTCGACTAATAATGCCGTTCCAAAGCCCGTTCCCAGTGTTACAACCATCTCCAGCCCCTTGCCGCTTACAAGGCCAAGTCCTTGCATATCGGCATCGTTTACAACGCGCGCCGGCGCTCCAAGCTCTTCTTCCAGCTTCTTGCTTAGATCGAAATCTTTCCAAGCCTCGGTTCCGAGGTTCGGAGCTGTTTTGATCACACCGTTTTTTACATAGCCAGGAAAACCTACCGAGATCCTGTCATATCCCGGGAATGATTTAGCTAATTGTTTGATCGCATTCACCACACTTTCAGGTGTAGAGGGTTTGGGCGTTGGTATTTTTTCGTAGTTCATCTTCAACTCCCCTTTGTCATTCAAAATGGTGGCTTTGATGTGTGATCCACCTATATCGATGGAAAGAAATTTTAGTGGAGAACCTTCGGTTTTTTTCATGAAATATTTGATAGTGGTTTGAATTGGCTGGTGATTGTTGCTACGAAGTGACCCTGTTAATAATTAAAAGCAAAATTAGGATAACAATGATTTAACTAATGTCTATTCCGCTTTGTTTTTTATTTATCTAAAGTAATTTTTTCAAAGCGTTTCATTCTAAACAGGCTTTCGACCGGGTAGATACTGCAATATTAAACAAATTAGATTTTGTAACAATATTAAGCGTGAATTTATATATGAATGTGCATAAAATTCACATTGGCGAAGAGTAACAGGCGGGCAATAACTAAAGGAGCGTATGAGGGGTAAAAATGATACGCCCTGATAAATGAGACGTCGGGGGCAGATTCGAACTGCCGTAAAAGGTTTTGCAGACCATCACCTATCCGCTCGGTCACCCGACTAAATTTGGCGGGCTGCGTGGGCAACCCGCCTGTTCAAACCAAAAAACTAATAAATCACTGTATTAAAGTCGTTCTGCTCACAGCAGCTAATATTTCCTTCGACGGGAAAATTTCTGAGAAATTCCAGTCGATATGATCGTATTCTATTTTACCCGAAGGCGATATGACATAAGTTGCCAGCAGCGGGACATTAGTATCAATTCCTGATACCCGGGTCCAAATCGGGTCGTTTTCGGAATAAACACCAAAGCATTCGGCTACCTCTTTTTGCGTGTCGAAATAGAAACTTAACGATAAACCGTTATCCCAGGCCACTTTTTCAAGTTTTCTTTCTTTTTCAGAGCCTACGACCAGCAGGTTCGCATCAAATCTTCTTATATCCTGTTGTATATTATTTAATTGCTTTAACAGATCAAAGCCGTATTCGCGCCAATGACTTGAATAGAAACTGATAACCAGCGGCTTGTTCAGCATTTGTCGGAGCATGATGGGATCATGCGTTTCCACTCCGTTGAAAAACTGCTGCCAGCGAAAGTTGTCTTTCTCCAATGTAAAGTCAGGAATTGCATCACCTGTTTTCACTGGCTTCAGTGCATAAGTTGTTCTAAACACGTAATTATGGTCGGGTGCGATCTCGGACATGTCAAACTGAGGATATCGATATGAGTTCATAGCTGCTATCATAATTTTGTATTAACAGGGACAAATGTATATAAATTCTATCTATTTAGTAGAATTTTAATAAATAAAATCACATCTTACTGTATTTCAGTCGAATAATTTAAACTGGATGGTTATTCCACTCCACTAACCTTCATTTTCATAATATAAACAGCCTTAGACGCCGTGATAAAAAGCTGATCTTTCTTTTTCCCCGCAAAGCACAGATTTGCCGTCCAGGGTTCAGGAATATCGATGTGGCCTATTTGGGTACCGGAGGGATTAAAAATAGTCACCCCCTTGCCGGTCAGATAAACATTCCCCTGTTCATCCAGGGTCATGCCATCCGATCCTAATTCGCAGAATAATTGTTTATCAGAAAGCTTACCATCAGGCTGAATGGTGTATTTGTAAGTTTTATTGGCGGCTATATCGGCGATATATAAATACTTGCCATTTGCAGTGCCGACTATCCCATTGGGCTGTTTCATATCGTTTACCACCATAATGGGAATATGTGAGCCTTTAGGCAGGTAATAAACATCCTGGCTTTCCAGGTCGGGCTTTTTACGTTCCCACCAGTCGCGTTGGTAGTATGGGTCAGTAATGTACATGTCGCCGTTAGGCGCTACCCAAACATCGTTTGGCCCATTCATCAGGCGCCCGTTATAATCATTGACCAAAACCGTGATCTTCTTTTTAGGGCTGATGGATATCAGCCTGTCATGTTCGTCGGCACAACTAACCAGGTTTCCTTTCGCGTCAAAGTAAGTACCGTTCGACCGCTGGGTGTTTTCCATCCAAAGTGAAAGTTTACCGTCGGCGCTATATTCCCATATTTGATTATTGGGCTGATCGGTAAAGAAAACATTACCCTGTTTATCTACCGACGAGCCTTCTGTAAAGCTGAATTGTTTGGCTATTAGTTTCGGCTTTTCTGTCGTATCAAAAAGCGTTTGCTGTGCAGATGACTTTATAGCAACTAAAATTGATAAAGCTGCTATGAATATTTTCAGGTTCTTCATCATTTACGATCTCAGGGTGAATGTACAACTGGCGGTGGAAATTTGATCTCCTCAAATAAACCAAAATCACTGAGCGCTATACATACAGGTGCCTTAGTAACGCGAAGCCTCACTTTACTGGTCTTAATGCTTTGGTCAAGACGGATCAACCTATTGCCGCCAATGCTGGTCGCCGAGGCGACTTGCTGCCACTTGCCGTTCTGCCAGGCATCAACAGCTACTTCATCAATACGTTGGCCTAGTTTAATATTCTCCCTTAACCTAATAACATTAAACGATTTAGGTTTATGCAGATCAAGTATAAGTTCAGGTGTTCTTATTTTGTCATCAGTCGCCCAATAGCTGTAACGGTCGTTGTCAAGCAAATGTGCCGGGCCGAATTTAACAAGGTTCCCTCCGCGTACGTTGCTTGCTTTCAGCGTGGCACCTTTGGCCAGGTTAACTGCAAATGTCGCTTTAAGCATATTGCCAAATTCTTTAAGCTTTTGCACATCATCGTCGTTCAGCATTCCGCGTTGGTCGGGCTCCAGGCCAAGATCAAGGCAGGCCCCCCTGCCGGTGCTTTTATAATAAAGGTTTAGCAATGAATCCGCTGATTTTGCCTTTCCATCCTGCGCCTTATGATAAAACCATCCCGGCCTGAATGGCACATCGCACTCGGCCGGCATCCAGAACTCGCCGTCACGCTGCCCTTCGGTACCTTCCGAATCTTTAGTAAACCCGTTCCCTGGTTTTTTACCCGGTTCAGGAGCATGAGGGGTGTATGTGGCCCAGCTGGTTTCGCCGGCATGCCCCTCTTCGTTACCAACCCACCGCACATCCGGGCCAACATCGCCGAAAATAACGGCATTTGGTTGCAGTCTCCGGGCAATTTCCCAGGTTATGTCCCAGCCATAATAGGTAGAACGATCTATTTTACGAACTTCTTTTGCACCACCATAATAACCATCGCCCCCATTTGCGCCATCGTGCCACACAATAAACAGCGGGCCGTAATTGCTGTACAATTCTTCCAGTTGCTTTCTATATACATCGGTAACATACTCAGGCTTGCCATACAGGGCGCTATTCCTGTCCCATGGCGAACAATAAACGCCCATTTGCATACCCAACTTGTCGCAGGCTTCGCGGTACTCTCTCAAAATATCGCCTTTACCATTTTTGTATGGACTTTTTGAAATATTATGCTCTGTGGTCTTGGTCGGCCAAAGGCAAAACCCATCATGGTGTTTTGCTACTACGATGATACCCTTAAAACCGCCAGCTTTTGCCGCGCCAACTATCTGCATCGCATCAAAATGGCTGGGGTTAAAAATTTGAGGGTCTTCATCGCCATAACCCCACTCCTTGTCCGTGTAAGTATCCGGGCCGAAGTGTATTATGCAATACATGCCCATTGCCTGCCAGTTCAACTGGCCTTTGGATGGTAAAGGGCCGTATGGTTTTGGCGCGGACTGGCTAAAAGCTTGTATAAATAAAAAGCAGGCTAAAATTGCAAGAATGGTTCGTTTCATGGGCGGAGCAGTTAACTTGTGGTTGCTAAAATAACAGTTTTCTGTTTTAATTGTACGATAAACATTTTTAGATAATATTATTTTTCTGCTTATGTTTATCCTGTTATGAAAAATAGCCTTAAATATAATATTGCCGCAGGGATCATTTGCTTTCTGAGCCATGTTGCCCTGGCCCAAACTCCCATTTATAAAGACAGGAGTAAACCGCTTGACGAACGGGCGAAAGACCTTGTATCCAAATTGACTTTAGAAGAAAAAGCCTCCCTGCTCGGATATAATAGCAAAGCCGTTCCGCGACTGGGCATACCCGCATATAACTGGTGGAACGAAGGTTTGCACGGCGTAGCGCGCGCCGGCGAGGCTACCATATTCCCGCAGGCTATAGGTATGGCGGCAACTTTTAACGACGATCTGATCAAACAGGTATCCACGGTCATTTCGACCGAAGCAAGGGCAAAATACAACCTTGCTATTGCGCAGGACCGCCATCTGCAATATATGGGTCTTACTTTCTGGACGCCCAATATCAATATCTTCCGCGATCCGCGCTGGGGCCGCGGGCAGGAAACCTACGGCGAAGATCCTTACCTGACGGCCACCATCGGCAGCGCCTTTGTAAGGGGCCTGCAGGGCGATGATCCGCATTATCTGAAAACATCAGCGACAGCAAAACACTTCGCCGTACACAGCGGGCCAGAAGCCGTGCGTGATAAGTTTGATGCGATTGTGGATGAAAAGGACCTGAGGGAAACTTACCTGTACGCTTTTCACGCGCTGGTAAGCGGGGCGCACGTCGAATCAGTGATGAGCGCGTACAACCGGGTAAATGGAGTGCCTAATTCCGTCAACAAAATGCTCTTGACCGATATCCTGCGCAAAGAATGGGGTTTTAAAGGCCATGTGGTTACCGATTGTGGTGCACTGGATGATGTGTTTTCGACCCATAAAACTTTACCGGGACCCGTGGAAACAGCCGCTGCCGCGATCAAGGCCGGTATTAATCTCGATTGCTCCACCGTATTGCAGAACGATGTTGTTAAAGCTATCAAACAGGGACTACTTACCGAAAATGAGGTTGATCAAAGGCTCACCGAATTGCTTAAAACCGAGTTCAAACTTGGATTTTATGACGATCCCAATAACATCCCTTTCCATACCTACGGTGCAGACAGCGTACATAATGCGGCGCACGTCGCCTTGTCGCGCAAAGTAGCCGAACAAAGCATGGTGTTGCTGAAAAACAACAATAATGTATTGCCGCTTGATAAGGCGAAATACCCAAGCATGATGATCATCGGCCCTAACGCCGCCGCGTTTGACCCTATGATCGGTAACTATCACGGTGTAAGCAGTAAAGTGGTCAATTTTGTGGAGGGTATTACGGGCGCCGTCGGCCCGGAAACCAGGATCGAATACGACCTGGGCGCCAATTATGATGATACCACCCATTTTGGCGGTACCTGGGCCGCCGGCAACACCGATGTAACCATCGCGGTAATAGGCCTCTCCCCTGTTTTGGAAGGCGAAGCCGGTGACGCGTTCCTGTCCAAATCAGGCGGTGATAAAAAAGACTTGAGCCTGCCCGAAAGCGAGATAAAATTCATGAAAGCATTAAGGCAAAGCGTCAGAAATAAGCCGGTCATAGCGGTTATTACAGCCGGCAGCGATGTTGATGTTTCGGCCATTGAGCCTTATGCCGATGCCATTGTATTTGCGTGGTATCCCGGCGAACAGGGCGGCAATGCGTTCGCAGATATTCTATTCGGTAAAACATCCCCTTCGGGCCATTTACCGTTGACTTTTTATAAGTCGATCAACGATGTACCCGACTACCAGGACTATTCCATGAAGGACCGCACCTACCGCTATTTCAACAAGCCCGTTCAATACCCTTTTGGTTTTGGGATGAGCTATACTTCGTTCGAATATAAAACCCAAACAGCACCCGCGAAACAATATAAACTGAAGGATTCGGTATCCGTTACGGTCAACGTAAAAAACACCGGAAAAATGGCGGGCGACGAAGTGGTACAGGCTTACATCGAATACCCCAATATCGACCGTATGCCGCTGAAGGAATTGAAAGGCTTCAAACGGGTCGCCGTTGCGCAAGGCGGCGAACAGGCCGCCAGCATCAGGATACCGGTATCCGACCTGCAAAAATGGGATATGAAAAAACATGCATGGCAGCTGTACCCGGGCGAATACAAACTGGTGCTCGGCAGCAATTCGCAGGATGCGAAACTGACCTATTCGTTTACCATAAAATAGCCGTTTTGTATTCGAAAGACGAAGCATCACAGCTTAAGCAAGCCTTCTGGACAACATTCGGGCAATATATCTCGCCGCAGTTATCTGCCGAGGGCCTGAAGGTGAATTGGGTGAACTACAAAACCGGCATCAAATACCTTTACTTCCGTATGGAAGCCGGTAAGCGGTCGGCCGCTATTGCTATCGAGATCGCCCACCCCGATCCGGGTATGCAGGAATTGTTCTTTGAGCAATTCCTCGAGCTTAAAAACATGTTGCACAGCGCCCTTAACGAGGATTGGGAATGGCAACTGCACGAGATGACCGAAGATGGCAAAATCATCAGCCGCATCGTACGAAAATTGCATAACGTCAGTATCTTCAATAAAAACGACTGGCCGGCGCTGATCTCCTTTTTCAAACCGCGTATTATTGCGCTGGACGAGTTTTGGAGCGATGCAAAATATGCATTTGATGCATTGAAATGACAATTATAACCCGCCGGGCATGAAGAGCCATAGGTTCGGCTAATCCTGTAGCGACGGATTGAAATCCGTTGCTAAATACAATACACTAAGTGTTCACGCCACCGCCCTTTGCCAACCGCAGTGGATCGTAATTTGTTAATTATCAGCACATTGAGAATTTACAAAGAGCAAAAAGTGCCCTATTTTTGCAGTTTTCGTGAACACCTAATTTATAAAAATTTGTTTATCAGCAACTTACGCATTTACAACATACCCAGATAACCGCCGTATTTTTTATGTAAAAATCAACAAAAAGCCAAAACAGGCAAAAAAAGCCACATTAGGACATTTTTAAACCGCTTGCTTTCCTTTTTTTCAAAATGCCGATCTATAAAAATATCTCATTTTAATTCAGGGTTATTAATTTTCGATACACTAAGTGAAATACTGTATGAATCAGAATTTTCAAAATTCAAGAATTAACAGAATTCTGAAATTTATTAATTCTGAAAATTCTGATTCAGATGATATTTTGCTAAATTTGTTAGCATGAAGCGTTCGGGAAGTGCTGATCTGCCTTTACATTACGGTTATGTGCCTAAATGGCTGGCAGAGCGTATGGCAAGGCTGGGTTTGGCGGTGGTGGAAACTATTGTGATGGATTACGGGAAAAACGAAGTGCTGACCCGCCTCAGCGATCCGTTCTGGTTCCAGAGCCTGGGTGCGGTAATGGGTATGGACTGGCATTCGTCGGGCATAACCACATCGGTAATGGGTGCGCTCAAAAGGGCCATCAATCCGCATAGCAAGGAATTAGGTATCTATATCTGCGGCGGCAAGGGCAACCACTCGCGCGAAACGCCAAACGAGTTGCTGAAGGTTAGTGAGAAAACCGGACTTAATGGTACCGAACTGGTGCGATGCAGCAAGTTAAGCGCCAAGGTAGATAACACCGCTATACAGGATGGTTTCCAGCTTTACACCCACAATTTTATTGTAAGCGACGAAGGCAAATGGGCAGTGGTGCAGCAAGGCATGAGTGCGCAAAGCAAAACCGCGCGCCGGTATCACTGGCACTCGGATGCACTGGCCTCGTTCGTGAATGATCCGCATACTTCCATCTACGGGCAAAATACCGGGTATATCCTGAATATGACCGATAAAACCGCAGCGCCGTCGCGCGATGGGGTGATGCAGATAGCGGGCGAAAATCCGCAGCAAATGATCAGCGAGATAAGCAAACTGACCATGCCGTCGCACCACGACGTACGTTCAAAAGATGTCGATCTGAAGCGCCTGGGCGCGGTGTTGTGGCTGGCGCATGAAAAACGACCGTCAGATTTTGAAGAGCTGCTATTGCTGGAAGGACTCGGTCCGCGTACTTTACAATCCCTGGCGCTGGTAAGCGAAGTGATACATGGCACGCCGTCACGTTTCAAGGACCCGGCACGATTCTCCTTCGCCCATGGCGGCAAGGACGGTCACCCCTTCCCCGTCCCCACAAAAGTTTATGATGAAACTTTAGGCGTACTGCAAACCGCCATCCATAAAGCCAAACTGGGGAACAACGAAAAAAGCGAAGCCATCAAACGCCTGCATACCATTGCCGAACGTGCCGAAAAGGATTTTATCCCCAACGCCAATTTTGATAAAGTGATAGAACAGGAGCGCAACGACTCGTGGAAATATGGCGGGCGTACAGTTTTCGGGAAGGCAAAGCCGCCGGTGGAGGTGCAGTTGAGGTTGTTTTAATACGCAAATTAAAGTCCTCTCCTTTGGAGAGGATTTAGGTGAGGCAAAAGCTAAGCCACCAGCGGAAGCGCAGTTGAGGGTGTTTTGAGACACAAATCTAAATCCTCTCCTTTGGAGAGGATTTAGGTGAGGCGTAGGCTAAGCCGGCGGTGGAGATGCAATTGAAGTTGTTTTAACATGACACTGTAGTTGCAAACTACATGCATAGTCGTCCGAAGTCTCTGACTTCGGACAGCGGATTTGTCTGTAGTAGAGACGCAAGATCTTGCGTCTCTACTCATTCCCGGCAATCCTGACCATCACAAAATGCAATGTTTTATCGTTTTAAAAAGATAAGCCATTATTCACTTTTTTGATAATGCAACGCCATTGCGCCGGATTTAAACAGCCGGGTGTATTCCAATCGATAGTTGAGCTTTTCCGGCACCAGGAAGTTGTCAAATAAGCGCTTGTTCTCTCCTACCAAAACCGGGTGGACAATTAAATAAAGTTCATCGATCAAACCAGCTTCCAGAAGGCGCGGAAGCAGGCTGGTGCTGCTGAAAGCGATTTTTTCACCGGGTTGCTGTTTTAATTCGCGGATGAGACCTTCCGGATCGCCACGGACTATTCTTGTAGTTTCATCCGCATTTTCGAGTGTGCGCGAAAGAACTATTTTTTCGATACGGGTCATGGCATCGGCAAAAGCAACATCACAAGGTCTGCCCGTTCGGTTTTTAGCAACTTCCGGCCAAAAAGGAACCATTAACTCGTACGTTTTACGCCCATAAACGATAACACCGGTATCCTGCATCAGCCCGGTAAAATAGTCCATCAAATCCTCGCCGGGGTTGAAATGCGTATGTTCATGACAACCGTCGATACTGATATTCATCGCGAACATAACTTTTCTCATAGGCTTGATTATTTAAATTTAGGTTAGTTGGTTACAAAGGAAAATGACCAAAACAGGATTTTATATTATCAACAACCATTGCTCAACCTTTAATTTTGCTCATCAAGTCGTTTGCAAGCGCCCTGGTTTTGCCATTGCCCGGGGGTATAGCATTGACCAGGCTATCCAGCTGTGGCTTCCATTTCGTCAACATTTTAGTGGGGTAGTTTTTAAATACTACAAGCGAATTGTATACCCCATTGTTTTTGTCGATCAACATATCGCTGGAACCTAACGCGCGCCTGGCCTGCGCGATGAGCGCAGCGAGCATCTGCTCATCATTCAGCCAACTGGTGGTTATTTCAGTATAAGCTGAAAGCCTGGTCGCAGCGCTGGTCGAAAATAGCCTATTGATCAGGTCGGCCCGCTTTCCGTCATAAATGTTGGCAACCACCTCCTGCGAACTTCCGCCCTTCCTGGCAACCAGGTCGGCAATATTCTTTCCCAGTGCCGGGGCCGAATATACCAGCGTAGCAAGGGCGATATCACTTGTCGTGCGGTCGGCGCTGGTCAATTGTTGCATTAGGTCTTTCGTTAACTGCGCTTGGGCCACCTGCAATTTTATGTTCTCTATGTCATTTTGTTTTTCAGCGCTTTTACTTTGCAGATCTAACTGATTTTGATTGTAACGTTCGGTAAAGTGCCAGCCAACAACGGCGATGATAAGCGGAATAAGGAAAGTAGAGGAAGCCTGCAGCTTATCCCAGAAATCTTTCTTTTTGTCGTCCATGATAAATAAGGTCTTAAATAATACGAACCGAAGTTAGCACGATTGGCGAATAAACAAATAAGTATTTTTACCTGGTTTACAGGGTACTAATACCCAAATATGTATTAACCTGGCAAGTCCCATCTTCCTTGAAGATGGATTTAAATGAGTCGCCCAAAATCATTGTCGAAATTGCCACCCCTTGCTGGGCAAGTCCCTCTCCTTTGGAGAGGGATTTAGGGTGAGGCGAAAAAACCCTACCAACAAAAAACGCCACCCGTGCCTGCACGAATGACGCCAACCTATGAAAAACCTAAACCTATCTTAGTAATTGAAACCACCCAAAGTTATTTTGGGATTGAAGGGGGTTCTTGTCCGCCTCTTAAATATGTCCATCCCATTGCTGGCGGGCGCAGCTACTGCCTTTAACAGGGGGGTTGGAAAGAATAATTGCTGTAAAAATTTCATGTTGTCGTTTTTTTAAAGCCTTTGTACTTATTGATTATAGCTTTTTATACGTTACGGCGAATAACCATTTTTGTAAACCTTGATTGGAAAGGTTTGTAGTGGTTTCGTCTACAAGCAAGTGTTTTATTTAATTGATTTCGTATCTTTTCTATACAATTCCTATTTTCAATCTCATTATTAACCTTTAACATCATTCGGTTATGCCTGCCACCTTTTTATCTGCCTGCAAACGCTGCCTTTCATCTGTCGCCCTGTGTTTGTTTCTAACCATCCATCTTTTCGCCCAAAAAGCAGGTCTTCCCGCCAGTTCACCCGAAGCGCAGGGCGTTTCATCCGCTGGTATAGACAGCTTTTTAACGGCAGCATCGCGCAGCAAAAACGAGTTCCATAGTATTATGGTGCTTCGGCACGGCAAGGTGGTTGCACAAGGTTGGTGGAACCCATACGGACCAACATTGAGGCATAGCCTTTATAGCTGTAGTAAAAGTTTTACTTCTACAGCCATTGGTTTTGCTGTTAGCGAAAAGTTGCTGTCAGTAAATGATAAAGTGGTATCGTTCTTCCCGAACAGCTTGCCAGATACCGTAAAACCATGGTTAGCCGGGTTGACGGTAAAAGACTTGCTGACCATGAGCGTTGGCCAGGACCCCGACCCTACCGGAAAGGTGCCTTTCACTACGGATGACTGGATAAAAGGGATGCTGGCTACACCGATATTGAATAAGCCGGGCAGTAAATTCCTGTACAATTCAATGGCAAGCTTCACCCTTTCGGCGATCGTTCAAAAAGTGACCGGCCAAAAAGTAGTCGATTACCTTAAACCACGCCTGTTCGATCCGCTCGGCATTGCTGGTATGGATTGGGAGGTTAATAAACAAGGCATCAACACAGGCGGCTGGGGCTTGCGTGTAAAAACAGAAGACCTGGCTAAAATGGGACAGCTTTACCTGCAAAAAGGAATGTGGAACGGCAAACAGGTATTGCCTAAGGAATGGGTAGAAGAAGCTACCACCTATAAAATCGACAACGCACCCGGTGTTCCGCAAAGTAAAAAGGACTCGAGCGACTGGATGCAGGGTTATTGTTACCAATTCTGGCGCTGCCGCCATAATGGTTTCAGGGCCGACGGTGCTTTCGGCCAGTATATCATTGTTTTGCCAGATGAAGATGCGGTTATTGCCATCACATCCGAAACAGCCAACATGCAGGACGAACTAAACCTGGTATGGAAATACCTGCTGCCCTCGATGCACCCACAAGCCCTACAGGCCAACAAAACCGCCGAAACCACCCTTCAGCAGCATTTAGCCGCCCTCAGGCTGCCGCCGTTGCAAAATACAGGTGATCCTGCTGTTATCAGTAAAACTTTTGAGATACAAAAAAATGACCTCAACATTAGTTCAATAACCCTGAACACCGATAAAAATACGTGCCGTGTTACGCTGAAAAAGGGAGGCAACAGCTATACTTTTAACCTTAGCAGCGGCAAATGGCAGCCCGGTCAAACGCAATTGCCCGGCCCGGGCTTGACCGCTGGGGCGCGGGAAGATTTTTCGTTATTGCTGCCATATAAGGTGGATTGCAGCTATGGGTGGAGCGACGACAAAACTTTACAGTTAAAACTCCGCTACATCGAAAGCCCGCATACCGAAACCATAACCTGCCATTTTAATGGTGATAAACTAAATGCCGACGTAGAATACAGTTTCAACTACGGCTCGCACAAAATTGAACTGCATGGCGATGAAGTGAAACAGCGATAAAACCGGTACTGCAACTGCCTCCCCGATTATTTATTTCAGCGAAGCTAAGATCGATTTGCCCGAATGCAGGTGGTCTTTTATTTTAGGCAGCAGGTCCCTGGCACAGGTTTGTACAGCATTCGTCCTGTCTTCTTCACCTTCTTTAAACAGGTCAACTGCTTTCTCATGGCCGGTAACCATAGCCTGCATATAAGCTTTGTCAAATTGATCGCCGGAAAGTGCCGACAGGCTATCGATCATTTTTTGATCCTGTTGATCAGGTTGGTCCGGCCCTTTTACAAGCTCTTTAGCCTTCAGTTTTTTCAGTTTTTCCAATGCGGCAGTATGATCGGTCACCATCATTTTAGCAAACGCCCTCACCCTCGGGTTCGTTGCTTTACTTTCAGCAACTTCCGACGCCTTGATTTCTGTACTGCTGCCCTCTATCGCTTCCTTTATAAAGTCGTGGCCAGGGGTGTCAACGGCCGTTTCATTATTATATTTGTTTGCTGTCAGGGGATCGTCGCACGATTGTACCAGCACGAGAACAGGGAACAACATAGTTACTAAGGTTATCTTTTTCATTTTATCGGTATTTAAGGGGCTGTATGGTAAGGAACAATCATTGCAGCAATTGGTTTTCCGTCATTAACCCGATCGCGGGTGTGCTGTTCGTTCACCCGGTATCCCTGCTGCGATCTCCCCGCTATTTTGTCGGATACATACCTCACCGGCCCGCACCCACTTAACTATCTTTGATTTGTATTAACTTTCAAAAGATGAGCGCATTAAAAACTCTGCGTACCTGCAATCAGGGCCATCAGTATTATAAAAGCAGCGACTGCCCAACCTGCCCTGTGTGCGAAAATGAGCGCAAAGCTATAGCGGGCGTTTTCGGCGAACTTTCCGCCCCGGCGCAGCGGGCGCTCAGAAACAGCGGCATACTCACACCACAGCAACTGGCAACGTTTACAGAAAAGGATGTATTAAAGCTTCACGGCGTGGGGCCGGGATCGCTGCCTAAGCTGCGCGAATTACTAAAACAGCAAGGTTTATCGTTCAAAACAAAATAATCATGGAACAATTAAATAAGGAATTTACAGCGACGTTGAAGAAAAGCCCGAACAAAGGCGGCTGGACCTATGTCATCTGGCCCGAATCCGTTGCATTCTTCGGGACAAGAGGATTAGTAAAGGTGCGCGGTAAGGTAGACGGTCACCCTTTCCAAAGTTCCTTTATGGCTTTAGGTGATGGTACGCACAAGCTATCGTTCAAAACCGAAACCCGGAAACTAATAGGCAAAGAAGCCGGCGATACGATAACCGTAGTTTTGGAAGAGCGGATAAATTAATGGGGGCAAATGAAAGTCTCTCTCTCTTTCCCGGAGACAGATTTAGGGTGACGCGAAACAGCCCCCAGCTAACAAGTCCTTCTCCCCTGGAGAGGGATTTAGGGTGAGGCCACTACGCCAAATTCCGCCCCGCATTTACAATACCGTATACTGTTCGGATTACCAGTTTATTGTAAATATCGGTCAGCTCTTCGTCCTTCTTTTTATTGATGCATTGCAAAGCATAGTGCTGTACAATAACCAGTGGCAGCACAATACGTTCGCGCACCGCTATGGAGCGTTTTTCAACCGGGTATTCTTCCATCAATACAGCGCTGTCGGTTAGTTCAAGCAGCATGGCCTTCGTCAGTTCAAACTCGTCCTTCAGTTGCTGCCATAAAGCCGCAAATTTCTTATCGTTAAGCAGGTATCCGGTCACTCTGAAATCCGATTTCGACATCGACATCATGCAGTTATCCAGCATGGTTTTGAAAAAACCTGATTTATGATACAGCTCTTTCGCCTCTTCCCATTTATTATCCTCTTTGATCTTTTTCAAAGCCGTGCCCACGCCATAAAATCCGGGGATATTTTGTTTCAGCTGGCTCCACGAAGTAACAAAACTAATGGCACGCAGATCTTCTAACTTAAGCGCCGATCCCGTATTTCGTTTGGTTGGCCTGCTGCTGATATTGATCTTCGAGAGCAAGCGTAAAGGGCTGTATTTCTCCAGGTACTCTAAAAAGTGCGGATGTTCGCGCAGTTCCATAAACAGCCGGTAGCTCTCATCCGCCATCTCACATATCAGGTCCTTATTTTCCGGTGTAAGCAGGTCATTATCATTTGGGTTCAACGCCGAAGTAATGCCGGCGCTTATCAATTGCTCGATATTAAACCGAGCAGTTTCTACCGATCCGTATTGCGAACTAACCGTCTGCCCCTGTATCGTCAGCTGAATATGCTCATTCGCTATCTCGCTGCCCATTGAAGCATAAAAACGATGTGTTTTACCACCACCGCGTGCCGGCGGGCCACCCCTGCCATCAAAAAACGCCAGGTCGATGCCATACCTGCGCGCCAAGGCGGTTAGTTCGACTTTTGCCTTATAAATAGACCAGTTGGCCATAAGGTAACCACCATCTTTGGTACTATCCGAAAAACCGAGCATAATAGTCTGCCGGTTGCCCCTGCGTTTCAAGTGTTCTTTATAAAAAGGATGCACGTACAGGCTTTCCATTACGTCGGCTGCATGGGTTAGATCATTCACGGTTTCAAACAATGGCATAAAATCCACCGTCAACGATTCCTTTTTCCAGCCGCTCCACAGAAACAGATTTATCAACTGCAATATATCCGATGCACGCTGGCAATTACTGATAATAAACCGCTGGCAGGCTTTCTCGCCGTTGGAGTATTGTATCTGCTTCACCAGCCGGATGGTATCCAGGGTATCCTTGGTCAAATCTTCCGCATCATCCGGGCAGTGGTAATCAGCGTCGTTGAACGGTATGGATTTTAATTTATCCTCTTCACTTAAGGCATCGTAACCCTTCAGACCAGATTTTATCTGGGATTGTTTGATGCAATGCTGGAACACGCTGCGCAGTACGCGGCTGTCCTGCCTGATATCGAGCGTTGCGAAATAGCAACCAAACAACTTAACTTTTTGAATAAAGTGATCTACAATATCAACAAACAAACCCAGGTGGTCGTTCACCAGGGTATCCCTGATAGACGTAAGCAGCGATAATAACTCCCCCTGCAGATCTTTCGGGCTGGCTTGTACATTAAAGGCATTCTGGTAAAGCAGTTTCTCCAGCCTCGACATCGTTTTTTCTACGCCACGGAAGGTAATACGGCGTTTCAGCAACCTGAAATCACGATAATAACACCGAAAAATGATCTGCCTCAAAAGCGCCGCTACCGAAGCTGTGGTCTCAGCATGCACATTGGGGTTGCCATCCCTGTCGCCGCCCGGCCAAAAGCCAAGCTCCAGCACCTGGTGCGCTGCGTCGAAATCAAACTCATCTTCCAGCTTAGCCTGTATAGCCGCCGCTGCGTGGTAAAAAGTATTTTCGAGGAACCAAACCAAACTCGTGGCCTCATCAACCGGCGTCGGCGATGTTTTATTAAAAAACGGTGTCTTACCTAATTGCTGCAACAGATCGTCAATACTATTCAGGTCGTTTATCTTCAGCGCCTCTATCAGGTCGGTTATAATACCCAATACCGAACCAGGGTAAAACTGCGTCGGGTGAGCGGTAAGAACCAGCCGCAGCGAGAAATCCTCTAACTTTTTGCCGATCTTATCCCGTACCTTATCACTTTGCGCTGCCTGCTGTAAAAGGCTGCCGAGTGAGCCGCTATCATCCATCTTCCCTATTTTGCTGAAAGACGAGTCCTCTATCGCATCAAACAAAACCACCTGTCTTTCGATATACTGGATAAAACGGAACAAACGGTTGATCTGCTCGCGGTGATCTATCCCCGGCACATACTTTTCAAAAAATGATTCGATGATCTCCGTCGGCGATAACTGCGCCGCCGTACCTTTTTCGCAATGCGAACTAAAGAAAGGCAGCAAAATACCGGTATCCTTCACCTGGTAAAAAGGCAAAGTCTGGAACAGGCTGTTATACAACTCAAAACGGGTAACAACTTCCTGGTTGAAGATAGTTTCCTTATTGCTGAGTTTTAGAGTAGAGGACATAAAATAAATAACAGAATGGTTGATGTATTGGTTTGATTAGAATATCGGCGTGAATTTAATAATTTTACTGATAAAACCTATAAAAAAATGAGTATTTAATAATATAAAATCAATATTAATGCAATAATTATTAAAATAGGTAGCCAAGATTTAATTTTTGTAAATTTGCACTGAAAAATATCACCCTATTTTATGAATATCCAATTAAGGGAAATAAGAGGCTTTTTTTACAGTCAGTATTTTTCTGATGGATTAAGGATGTGCCTGGGTATTTTGATACCGGCATTGGTTCTGAATTATCTTAACCGGTTCGATCTGGGTGTTACCCTATCGCTCGGCGCCTTGTGTGTTTCGGTAGTTGATACACCCGGGCCGCTGGTCTACAAGCGCAATGCCATGCTGGCCAGCACCCTGTGTGTATTCCTGGTTGCTATGGCGACAGGCTTTGCCCGCCTGAATACGGTCACGCTGGGTATTGGCATTACCATCATCACTTTTATTTTTTCAATGCTTGCGGTTTACGGCACCCGTGCGGCAGCAGTTGGCACCGGTACGCTGCTGGTAATGGTATTCATGATCGAAAAAGCCACACCGCCTGCCCAGGTGCTCCCCTACAGCCTTGCCCTTACCGCAGGCGGTGTATGGTACCTGTTTTTTAGTGTGCTGTTTTTTAGCATCCGCCCATATCGTGCCGCCCAGCAAGCTTTAGGCGAGAATATCATGGATGTGGTGAAATTTTTGCGCATCAAGGCCGACTTCTACCTGCCGCACACTGATATCGACGAAAATTACCGCAAACTGGTATCGCAACAAATACAAGTGAGCCAGCACCAGGACGGTATCCGCGAGCTGCTTTTCCGGAGCAGGGTAATGGTGAAGGAATCTACCAACGCCAGCCGGGTGCTGGTGTTGATATTTATTGACCTGGTGGACCTGTACGAACAAATACTGGCTACGCATTATGATTATGGCGAAATACGCAAGCGCTTTGGTAATACGGGCATACTGGAAGAAATTGCACGTGTGCTGCGGCAAATGGCGCACGAACTGGAAAATATAGGCTACGCCGTAATGTCCAACAGGCGGTATATGCACTCACACGATTTTAATGCCGAACTGGAACATTTGAAACTAAAGATAGATGCTGCAGCATCCGCAGAAACCGGTACCAGCAACATCGTGCTGAAAAAAATACTGATCAACCTGCGAGATCTGAACCAGAACATTCATAATATTTTCAGCTATTACAATTCGCGCTCTTCAAAAGAACTTATCAAAAAGCCGGAGGAAGTGGAGTATTCCAAATTTGTTACCCGGCAGGATTACGCCCCGCACGAGTATTTTGATAATCTTTCATTTTCATCAGCTTCGTTCAGGCATGCGGTCAGGGTATCCATGTCGTGCCTCATCGGATTTATCGCCTCAAAAATGTACCTGCATGGGCATCACAGTTATTGGGTGCTGCTTACCATTATTGTTATACTGAAACCGGGCTTCAGCCTGTCCAAACAGCGGAATTATCAACGGCTTGTGGGTACGATAGCCGGGGGTATTATCGGCATTGTGATATTGAAATACATACCCAATGAAAAGGTACAGTTCATTCTCTTCATCACGCTGATGATAGGCACCTACAGCTTTACGCGCCTCAATTATATAGTCGCGGTCATTTTCATGACACCCTATGTGTTCCTGCTATTCAAATTCCTTGGCGTTACCGCAACAAGCCTGGTACAGGAGCGTATTATCGATACGGCTGTTGGGTCGGGTATAGCCTTCATCGCCATGTACATTATTTTGCCGCGCTGGGAGTTTGAGGATGTAGAGGCATACCTTGCCGGGGCAATCCATGCCAACGCCAATTACCTGGCTAAAATAGCCGAAACCATCAGCGGGAACACCGTCAGCGTTACCGACTATAAACTGGCGCGTAAAGACATCTACGTCAAATCAGCCAACTTATCTGCGATGTTCGAGCGGATGACATCGGAACCCAAAAGCAAGCAAAAAAAGTTGAAGGACATACACAAATTCGTGGTGCTTAACCACATCCTTTCCTCCTACCTAGCTAACCTATCTTCAGCTATATCAGCTAAACAACTTGATTATGCACAACAGGATAATATCAGGCTTATCCGCAAAAGCATAGCCGTACTGAACGAAAGCAATAGAAAATTAGGCGAACAGCAGGTTGAACTTATATGCGATAAAATACCGCAAAATGTAACCGAATCAAAGCAACTGACAGCAAGCGAAGCTTTATTAAAAGAACAGTTAGGGTTTGTAAATAAGATCAGCTATGATATTGCAAAGGTGACGGATAGTATACTGGCGTAGTTCATAGGTAATAGTTAATGGGCCCTACTGTAAGCCAATAGGTTGTTTAGACCCTTATATTTCGGACATGTCATTTCGACGAGGAACGAGGAGAAATCTTAAAAAGCAGGCTGCAGACTTTGCAAGGTGTACAAGATTTCTCACTACCGCTCGAAATGACATACAGGAGCCGCCTTGTAACCTCTCCGTCGCCAAATTAGCCAGCTCATCTTGCCGTTGGTATCTCCGATTTCGAAGGGGTATGCATGTAGTCTGACCTAGATATTTAGCAAACGGCTGACAATATATTAAACCTTAGTTTATCTGTCAATAGTATTCGATTCTTCTCTTGACAATTACATAGTGCAATTCGAATAAATAATCGTGTGTGTGGCTTGCTCTTGTAATTATTCTTAATTGCCAATTATCGTTCTGATCCCGGTTTCTATCACTGAAAAGCTGCTTTTCTGACAAATATCCATTGGGGAAGTATTGTCTATATTCAACGATGTTTTTTAGTGAATCATAATCAAAAGATTCACTATCCATAATTTCGCCTTTTACACCGTAAGTTTTACGACTCTTTTTCAATCCATTTTCGCCATATGTAATAAGGGTCTTTGAACCGATAACCTCATCATCCACAAAGTTGTCTATCTCTGTGCAAAACCCCTTGTCATCGTTTTTGAATGTTTGACGCGGAGGGCCTGCCATTGAATTTTCTCGTCGAATTTCGATTAACGAACCAAGGCTATCATACCGAAAAGTTATTCCGCCTATCAGGTCCCCATCCGAATCATGTTTTTTTCCTGTTATTGTGTTATCTGAATTATTTCGATAGTCAATTTTGTAAGAAATGATCTTATTACCCGGACGTGTTTCTTTGGTCAGGTTGCCTTTCTGATCGAATTCCAGTATAGTTATGAAGGGTGCGCGTGAAGTGTCTGTTTCACTATCTCTATCAGTGTACAAAAAAACGTTAACTTTCTTTACCTTTCCTTTTAAATCATTTTCTGTTAAAAATGCGCCTTGTTTTTGTGCGTTAGAAAAAAGCGCCAGGCAAAGTAATACTGCTGAAAGAAAAAAAGGTTTCATGGTTTAGGTTATGCAAATTTAAATTACAATCGTTCCGTCGCCAAATTAGCCAGCTCACTCCGCTCCCCTTTTTGCAAAGTGATATGCGCATACAACGGGTGCCCTTTAGCCTTGTCTATTAAATACGACAGCCCGTTACTTTCAGCGTCCAGGTACGGTGTATCTATCTGGTAAATATCGCCGGTAAATACAAACTTGCTGTTCTCCCCCGCCCTTGATATGATGGTCTTGACCTCGTGCGGGGTAAGGTTCTGCGCTTCATCCACAATAAAAAATATTTTGGCCAGGGTACGCCCGCGAATAAAAGCCAGCGGTGTGATAGAAATTTTGTCGTTGGTTACCAGTTCATCTATCTTGGCCTGCATCTTCTCATCATCGCTGAACTGGTCCTTGATAAATTTCAGGTTATCCCATATCGGCGCCATGTAGGGGTCTATCTTGGATTTCACATCACCCGGCAAAAAGCCGATATCCTTATTGCTTAACGGAACTATCGGGCGTGTTACGTATATCTGCCGGTAATATTTCCGTTGTTCCAACGCACAGGCAAGCGCAAGCAGGGTTTTACCTGTACCGGCATTACCTTGTATGGTAACCAGCTTAATATCCGGGTGCAAAAGGGCATGGATGGCAAAAGCCTGTTCCTGGTTTCTCGGGTGAATATTAAATACTGGCTGACCGGTTACTTTCTCCAATCCACCCGTTTGATTATTATGAAAGGCCGTAACCGATTGCTTTTTGCCATGCAGGCTATAGAAGTGATTGTTTTTATCTGGTAATAGTTCTCCCAGTTCTTCGCCCGGTATAAAACCCATTTTATTCAGCTGAACAATGGTTTTATCCGTTATTTTGGTCAGGATGGTTTCACCGGTATAAAGGTCCTCCAGGTTTTTGATCTTGCCGGTTTCGTAATCCTCGGCGTTCAGGTTCAGCGATTTGGCTTTCAGCCGGAGGCAAATATCTTTGGATACCAGGATAACCTTCTTTTCAGGGTATTCTTCCTGCAAGCCAAGCGCGGCATTTAATATCCGGTGGTCTATTTTATCGCTCCCAAAAACTTCTTCAGCATTTACTGAGGTCGTTTTAACATCCATCACCACCTTAAAGCTGCCCTTATCTTTTCCTTTAAGCGGCACCCATTTGTTCAGCAGGTTTTTTTTGGAAACGATATCCATCAGCCGGATAAAGCTGCGGGCCTCGAAATTGCGGGTATCGTTGCCGCTTTTCATATTATCCAATTCCTCCAACACCTGGATGGGCAGCGCTACATCATGCTCCTGGAAGTTTTCAAAGGCATTATGGTCATACAAAATGACCGAAGTATCCAATACAAAAATTTTTTCTCTCCCGTTAGCTGACATAGAAGGCTAAATTAGGGAAAAGCCCCCACTAAATCTCCCCCGGGAGGAGAGACTTTTTAATTTTTTTAACGCCCTCCCTCCCGTGGCGGATTTAGGAGGGGCTAAAAAACGAAAACGGAAGCGTACTCTTGCGAATATCTTCCGTTTTCTGACTCTTGCACAACCGTAGTTGTTCAAAAGCATCAAGTTTTGTGTAGTTGACCGATCCTTTACTTTCGTCGTCCTTGCGGATCCCGATTTCTTTTTTCTTCTGCGTCCGTCTTCGCGTTACTCCGTAAAATACCGCGATCGTGTTGCAGTGCTTGTGTCTGGCTTCGCATCGTTGTCGGCGGCTTGCGCCGTTTCGGTCCTGTGTGTTGTCAGCAGCTTGCGCTGTTTCGGTTTCTTTGTGTTGTCAGCGGTTTGCACCGTTTCGGTTTCTTATAGGTCTCAGCAGCTTGCGCTGTTTCGTTCCTGCTATGCTTTTGTAGTATCACTCAGATTCCGGTGACTCTCGCCATCGTGGTCTTTGTGTTACCGAGGTGACTTTCTGTGATCTTTAGCTCTTCCGAAGATTCGCCCGATTCACTTTCTGTTTCCCTGCCAAGCTGTCAAAGTACGTCGTTCTTGATGTTATCTAAGGTAGTGTATGAAGTAACCCGTGTCAAGTTTTTTTTGTCATTTTTATAAACAGTTTCTTAACACGAAACAGGCTCTTTGTTAACAACAATTTAGTGCTGATTGATAGCTGATTGCCGTAAAAATAAACGCGTTTTTAATACCTTCCCAACATCCGGCCTATCCACAAAAATCCGAAAAAACCGTCATCACCCACATCGAAAAAATGCGCAAAACGAATAAAACTTCAAATTTTCTCTGTTAAATGCTTCCAGTATCGCTTGGGAATATGGCGCAAATGCAGCCTCGTATTTTTGCGCGATGAGATGTTCGAACTGTTAAAATAGTTTTTCCAAAGGTGCTGGTACAAGTGTTCATCCTCAAAATAAACCGATGCCTGTTTGCCTTTATCGTTCGCGGTTGAAAAATCAAGCTCCACATATTCAACTTCGTGCAGGTCATAATAGATACCGTATTTTCTTTTCAGATCATAAATGATCCACTTCTGATCGGCATACCTGTTTTTAAAATGTTTAATGAGCAGCGGCAATACATTGTAATCAGGCTCAACGGCCGCGTAAAAAATATCGTCCTTCAGTTTCTGGAAACGAACAAAGGCCTCCATCCTATGCCTCTCGCGCCTCACCTGGTGAACAATTTCTGACACGCGCAGCACATAACGGTTACCGTAATCCTCCTCAACATTATATGGGCTATCAAAAGCGTGCCGGATATAACCTACTATAATTTCGTCGCAGGTTTTGGTTTCAGCCAGGTACGCCGCATATAATTGCTGTATCCCGTTGGATGATACCTTCTTTTTCAACCCATTTAAAACGCGGTCGTATTTGCCCGTATCGCTAATAACCTGTACCACATCTTCAAACAGCGCCGTATTGCGCCACTCGCCTTTAAATAATTTGATATGCTGCAGCTTACGCTCGTATATTTCAAATACGGCGGTCAGCAGTCCATCAAAGGTTCCATCGTAAACCAGCGTTGTCATATCAAAAAAGACTTAATTGGTCTTGTTTATTCTTCAGGTATTTGCTTTGCGACTCGGCTAAAATAAATTGTTTGATCGCTGTGCCAGCCAGGTCCTTCTTTTCAAATACACTGCTGTTACAGGTGATAAAATATTTTGCGCGATTTAGGGCCACGCCCAAAGCTTTCAAATTCTCCCAATTCAGTTTCCTGAACTGCCTCGCACTGACGATCTTGTGGGCCGACTGCACACCAATACCCGGAATACGTAAGATAAGCCGCAGATCCGCTTTATTAATATCCACGGGAAATACCTGTAAATTGCGTATAGCCCAGGCCAGTTTAGGGTCGATGTCCAGTTCAAGGGATGGATTATCGTTATTGACGATCTCATGCACCTTAAACCCATAAAAACGCATTAGCCAGTCGGCCTGGTAAAGCCGGTTCTCACGAACCATCGGCACAGCCGTATTTAAACCCGGCAAGCGGTTATCTGCCAGCACAGGTACGTACCCCGAATAATAAACCCGCTTCAGACTGAAATTTTTATAAAAGTAATTCGCCGAATTCAAAACCTCCAGGTCATTCTCCTTTGTCGCACCGACAATCATTTGTGTGCTTTGCCCTGCCGGCGCGAAAATGGGTGCCTTTTTAAATAATTTCTTTTCTTCGGTACGCTGGATGATCTCCTTTTTTAAATAGTTCATTGGTTTGATCATATCCTGCCGGTTCTTGTCGGGCGCCAAAAGCTTTAAGCCTGATTCCGTTGGCATTTCCAAGTTGATACTTAGTCGGTCGGCATACAAGCCTGCTTCCTGCATTAACTCGTCACTGGCACCGGGAATGGATTTTAGGTGGATATAGCCATTGAATTTATGTTCCGTTCGCAGTTTTTTAGCAATCCGCACCAGGCGTTCCATGGTGTAGTCGGCATCCTTAAATATACCCGAGCTTAGGAACAGGCCCTCGATGTAATTCCGCCGGTAAAAATTGACAGTGAGATCTACAACCTCCTGCACCGTAAAAGCCGCGCGCTTTATATCATTACTTTTCCGCGAAACGCAATAGGCGCAATCATAAATGCAATGGTTGGTAAGCAGTATCTTTAACAGGGAAACACAGCGCCCATCCTCGGTGTAGCTGTGGCATATACCATTACTGGCATTGCCTAATCCCTTGTTCTCATTTTTCCGTTTACTGCCGCTTGATGCACATGATACATCGTATTTGGCGGCATCGGCCAGTATATTTAATTTCTCCGTTATCCTGTCTGCATCCATAAAACAAATTTACTAATATTTTTAGCAATTTGTTTTATTTCGTACAACCGGGAGTGGTATTTTATTTGACAGGCTGATGTTGCCTGATTTTGATGATCACCCGTTTTGATACCGGTGTATTGCTCCCTTTAGCCACATCATCGATAGGCACAAGCACATTGGTCTCAGGAAAGTAAGTTGCTGTGTTACGTTCCGGGATATTATAAGGTACGATGACGAATAGTCGGGCCACCCGCTCCCGACCATTGTGCGTATTATAAAGGTCGACCTTATCCTCTGCCTTAAAACCTGCCTTTTCAATATCCTTAGGATTCATGAATATTACCCGGCGTTCATTATGAATGCCCCGGTACCTGTCTTCCAATCCGTATATAGTGGTATTGAACTGGTCGTGGCTGCGAATACTGGCCATCATGTATTCATCGGCAGCCAGTTTATGGTTTGGTAATTTGACGACCGAAAATGCTGCCTTATCCCCATATTTCTCTGTTTTGAATTTACGTTCGCGCGGGGCATTAGGCAGGTAAAACCCGCCAGGTTCGCGTATTCGTTTATTATAATCCTCACAACCCGGAATCACTTTTTCTATCAGGTCGCGAATATGGTCATAGTTCGTTGCATATTTATCCCAGTCCACTTTAGTTTTCTTGCCTAAAGTAGCCAACGCCATGCGGCAAACAATCTGCGTTTCACTTAAAAATTGGTCAGATACCGGTTTTAATACCCCTTTGGACGACTGTATAACACCCATCGAGTTCTCGCAGCTGACGATCTGTTCCACACCATTTATAATATCCTTATCGCTGCGCGCATAACAAGGCAGTATCAGCGCTTCTTTACCATGCACCAAATGACTGCGGTTAAGCTTGGTTGATACATGAACGGTCATATCCAGTTTTCGCATGCCTTCGGCCGTGTAATTGGTGTCCGGCGTAGCCGAAATAAAGTTGCCACCCATGGCGAAAAAGAATTTCAGTTTTCCAGCATGCATCGCCTTGATCGAATCAACCGTATCCAGGCCATTTTCTTTCGGCGGATCAAAACCGAAAACTTCCTTCAGCTTTTTCCGGGGACTATCTTTCAGCTTTTCCCATATCAGCATCGTGCGGTTACCCTGTACATTGCTATGGCCGCGCACAGGGCAAAGGCCCGCGCCGGGTTTGCCGATACTGCCTTTCAGCAACACCAGGTTAGTTATTTCTTTGATAGTGTCCACACCGTTCTCGTGCTGTGTTATACCCATGGCCCAGCAAATAATGATGCGGTTCTTATAACGCAGCATTTCAGCCGCCTCCTGCACCTGCTCAACGGGTACGCCTGCCAGTTTGCACAATTCGGGCACATCCTGCTTATCAATATCTTTCAGCAGGTCATCGTAGCCAACAGTGTATTCCTTAATAAATTCCTGGTCGAACACCTTGCCGGGATTTTGCTTTTCCGCATCAAGCAGCAACTTCTCAACAGCCTTAAACAGCGCCATATCACCGTTGATATTCACCTGCAGGTACAAGTCGGCCAGCTTAACACCCATCCCCAGAAACCCTTTTACTTTCTGTGGATCTTTAAACGCCGTCAGACCTGCCTCATGCAGTGGGTTTATGGCGATGATCTTCGAGCCGTTCTTCTTAGCTTTTTCCAAAGCCGTCAGCATACGCGGATGGTTGGTGCCCGGGTTTTGACCCATGATAATGATGACATCAGTATCATAAAAATCGTTCAGCGTAACCGTGCCCTTGCCTATGCCGATAACTTCCGTCAATGCTGTTCCGCTTGATTCATGGCACATATTGGAGCAATCGGGCATGTTATTGGTGCCAAACTCCCGCACAAACAATTGGTACATGAATGACGCCTCGTTACTCGTACGGCCCGAGGTATAAAAGGCCGCTTCATCCGGCATTTCGAGACTGTTCAGTTTGTCCGCTATTTTTTTAAAGGCATCATCCCAACTGATAGGTTGATAATGTGTAGCACCGGCCGGCAAATAAACCGGCTGCGCAATACGTCCCTTCTTTCCTATCTCATAGTCATTCAATTTTGCCAGGTCTGCAACCGAATTTTGAGCAAAAAATTCAGCCGTTAGCTTTTTGGTGGTAGCTTCTTCAGCTAACGCCTTCGCGCCGTTCTCGCAATATTCAGCAAGTTGCGAACGGTCGTCATCCGGGTCGGGCCAGGCACAACTCGAGCAATCAAAGCCGCCCTTCTGGTTCATTTTTAATGAGGCGCCCAAACCCCGCAACAATCCTGTTTCGTGCACCAGGTCCTTAAATGCTTCATAAACTGCAGGCACGCCTGCCGCCCAATCTTTGGGTTCGGTTACCTTCAGATCAAGCAGTTCTTCTGGATTCTCTTCCGATGGCTGTCCTTCCTTCACTTTAGTCATTTCACTTTCTCTGTTAATGGGTTCGGATAATTATCGCTTTGGTCTTCAGCAACGTTGTCTAAACAGGTGAAATCTTTTTCAACCAGCAAAAACAGCCTTCCCTGTTCATTTTCAAAGCCCACTTCATCCGTATTGGCCAACCTGTCTATCATCGTATGCGGTACAAATAAGGTGATCCTGTTTTCATGAAACGTTGCACCCAGGTCATAATCGGGTGTGGTTTGCAGGGCATAGACCAGGGTTTGGTGGCCAAACTCCGTACGTTCTTCCAAACGGCCATCTTTCATAATCGTATTGACATCGGTTTTGGTTAACCGGTACCGCAGCGAATTTCCTTTAATACGAATCTTCATACTTTGATAATAATATTCTTTGTGGCTGGGTATAAATATTAAAACGCTTCCCGCGCAGGAAACCAACCAGCGTTATTTTAAATTCTTCGGCCAGCTGCACTGCCAAACTTGACGGCGCACCCACTGCTGCAATAATATTGATGCCTGCCATGGCAGCTTTTTGCACCAATTCAAAACTGGCCCGCCCGCTTAGTAACAATATATGATGGCTAAGCGGTAACAATCGTCCATTCAATGCAGCGCCTATGAGTTTATCCAAAGCGTTATGCCGGCCCACATCCTCCCTCACCAAAATCAACTCGCCTTCCTTATCAAATAACGCCGAAGCATGTAACCCGCCGGTATCGGCAAATACTTCCTGGTGTTTCTGCAGAATGGCAGGCAGTAAGTAAAGCATATCGGCGCTAACCTGGTTTTCGATATCCCGGCTGTCATAAGCGCTTACCGTGCGAATGGCATTGATAGACCCTTTGCCACAAACCCCGCAACTGGATGTGGTATAAAAATTTCGTTCTGCAGTATCCAGTTTTGGGGCAATGCCCGGCCTCAATTCAACCTGTATCACATTCTCCTTGTTTTCGGCGCAGGCTATAAAGCAATGTTCGGCCGAAAGTATGTCATCCGGCTGCTTGACAATGCCTTCGGTGAACAGGAAGCCTACAGCCAGTTCTGCATCGTTACCCGGCGTACGCATGGTTACCGATACATTTTTTATCCGCCGGTTATCTGCAGGGCCATGCCCAAGCCTTATCTCCAAAGGTTCTTCCATAGCAAGCGAATCCAACGAATGATCTGCTTCCTCGTCATGCACTTTGACGATGGACAATTGTATACTCGAATCTGGAGGCATAGCGGCTCTAAATAGGTTTGACTAAGTTAACCATTTATTAAGAAACGCAGTATCCGTGGGAAAGTTTGACCAGCTTTCGAGTTCCGTTTTAAGGGCTTTTATCGGTTGATTTCCTATATTTAGGCGTCAGCGGCACCCTCAATACATTGCAGACATTAAATGACAAACAATAAAACGAGCGGACAAATAACATAAACACTTAACCAAAAATAGAATGAGAAATTTAATTTTTTTTATGCACACTTCACTCGACGGCTTTGTAGCTGGGCCTAACGGCGAAATGAACTGGATAAAAGTAGATGAGGAGATATTTGACTTTGTTGGCACGATGACGGACAACGCCGACACCGCACTTTACGGACGGGTAACTTATGAAATGATGCAAAGCTATTGGCCAACAGCTGGTGATGATCCCAACGCATCAAAACACGACAAAGAACATTCGGCCTGGTATAACAAAGTTGCAAAAATTGTTTTGTCAAAGACAATGAGCGACGAGGGACTTGATAACACCACAGTTATTAGCGACCAACTTGCAGACAACATCAACAAGATAAAAAAACAGAACGGGGAGAACATTTTGATCTTTGGAAGTCCGGGAGCATCCCATTCATTACTGGGTCAGGGTTTAATAGACGAGTTTTGGTTATTTGTCGTTCCGGTTTTACTTGGAGAAGGAATTCCGCTATTTAAAAATGTGAAGGAAACGACTGAACTGAAACTTATAGAATCGAAAACATCCTCCTGTGGAGTAATTGCACTTCACTACGAAACAAAATCAAATTAGGCGCAATAAAAAAGAGGGAGCCTTTTTTTGAAACTCCCTCTTTATATGGTAACGCCGGATTTCAACCTGGCGCTATTGACAACAATTAGATCACTTTCGTATCATAAAGCACCTGGTTCATGTTACGAACTGCATCGGCGCTTTTGTTAAACTCTGCCTGTTCGGCATCGCTCAGTTTAAAGTCAACGATTTTTTCCCAGCCGCTTTTACCGATAACAACCGGCACCACCAGCGAAATATCTTTCTGGCCGTATTCGCCATCCAGGGCAACACCACAGCTGATGAGCTTTTTCTCATCGCGGACGATGCTTTCAACCATCGACATCGTGCCTGCACCCGGCGCATACCAGGCCGAAGTACCTATCAGTTTGGTCAATGTAGCTCCGCCAACCATAGTCGCTGCAACAATTTTATCCTGCTGCTCCTGGCTTAACAATTGCGTTACCGGGATGCTGTTCCAGGTTGCGTGTTTGATCAACGGGATCATGGTAGTATCACCGTGACCGCCAATAACGACAGCGTTCAAATCGGCCGGCGAGCAGCCCAGTTCCTGGCTCAGGTAATATTTAAAGCGTGATGAATCCAGTGCGCCACCCATACCAAGGATACGGTTCTTTGGTAAGCCAGAAGTTTTCAGCGTCAGGTAATTCATGGTATCCATCGGATTGGATACTACGATAATAATAGTGTTGGGCGAATATTTTAAAATACTTTCGGTAACGCTTTTTACGATACCGGCGTTGGTGCCTATCAGTTCCTCGCGCGTCATACCGGGTTTACGCGGCAAGCCCGATGTGATCACAACAACTTCCGAGTCGGCAGTAGCAGCATAATCATTCGTAACGCCTTTTACTTTGGTATCAAAACCAAGTATGGCCGATGTTTGCATAATGTCGATCGCTTTGCCTTCGGCAAAACCTTCGCGGATATCTAACAGGATAAGTTCTTCGGCTAATTCTTTTCTTGCGATGTTATCTGCGCAAGTAGCGCCCACAGCCCCGGCGCCAACGACTGTTATTTTCATAATGACATATTAATTTATAGAAGAGGACATATATTTAAGAGCCGGAAAGATACTCCGGTCAAAAATTCCACGCAATTTTAAGAAATTTTTATAACTGAGATCGATTTAATTGAAAATATAACAATAAGGTTATCAAGTGTTACTTTTTGCAATATTGATGATTTCACCACTCAAAATAACCAGATTTTTGCCAATTTTATAAATCGCGTTAAAAAACCGGGCATTAGTAACACAATTAAATAGATTTACCTAATGATTATCCTTTTTTTTTAACAATTCCACAAAGTGAAATACGGCCTTAACTGAAAATTGCCACTTTTTTACAAATTTTTATTCATTTGGACAGTGATTATCCACATAATTGAAAAAAATTCTAATTTTTTCTAACAATTATGATGAAATTTGTAAAAAATATTTACATTCGCCTTTGATAATTGAATACTGATTATAAAACTGACATTTGAATCCCAATCCAAAAAAAACAAACTAAACAATGGCAAAATTAGAGTACATCTGGCTTGATGGCTACAAACCAACTCAAAGCCTCCGTAGTAAAACAAAGATCGAAGGTGATTTCAGCGGCAAATTAGAAGATTGCCCAAACTGGAGCTTTGATGGTTCTTCAACCGAACAAGCGCCAGGAGGTTCATCTGATTGTATCTTGAAACCCGTTTTTATTTGTCCTGATCCACAGCGTAAAGACGCTTATTTGGTAATGTGCGAAGTACTTGACTCAAAAGGCCAGCCTCATGAATCAAATGGCCGCGCCCACATTGAGGATGATGATAATGATTTTTGGTTCGGTTTTGAGCAGGAGTATTTCCTGTGGGACCCTGAAACCAATAAACCGCTTGGCTTCCCCGCCGGTGGCTACCCTGGCCCGCAGGGCCCTTACTATTGCTCTGTAGGTGCAAATAATGCTTACGGCCGCGAAATTGTTGAAGAGCACCTGGATGTTTGCCTGGAAGCAGGTCTGAACGTTGAAGGCATCAACGCCGAGGTTGCAGCAGGACAGTGGGAATTCCAGATATTTGCTAAAGGCGCCAAAGAAGCCGGCGACCAAATATGGGTTGCACGTTACTTGTTAGAAAGAATTGGCGAGAGCTACGGCGTTTCTATCAACTGGCATTGCAAACCATTGGGTCAGCTTGACTGGAATGGTTCGGGCATGCATGCTAACTTCTCAAATACAACCTTGAGAACTGCAGGCAGTGAAGACGTATACAAAAAAATATTGGAAGCTTTCCGCCCGGTAGTAGCAGAACACATTGCCGTTTACGGTGCTGATAACGATCAGCGTTTGACCGGCAAGCACGAAACTGCTTCTATCCATGACTACAGCTATGGCGTATCCGACCGCGGCGCTTCTATCCGCATACCTTTATACACGGTACAAAAAGGATGGAAAGGTTACCTGGAAGATCGTCGCCCTAACTCAGCCGCCGATCCGTACAAGGTTGCTGCACGTATCATCAAAACTGTTAAATCAGCAGGAGTTTAATCAAACCCTAATTAATCTATACCGGCCCTGTGGATATATTTCCGCAGGGCTTTTTTAATTGAAATCTACTCCTCTTTGGTAAAATAGTACCTGAATACCTCTGTATTAGTATTCGGTACAAACTCGACCGCCGATGTAACAAGTTTCCAGTTATCTTCATAATATGGCTTTAACAGTTTCATCAGCATACGCTCATAAGCAGCAGGCTCGTCTCTTAATTTCACGTGTAAATTCAAGTCAACTAACTTTTGTACCTGGGCGGTGTCGTCCCGCGTTATGAACATATTATTGATCCCACGACCGATCCTGAATGCAACATGCTCGTCAACTATGGTCACAGTCATGTGCCTGGTCTTGTTTTTTTGTTGGGCCGTTGCTGTGCAGCAGGCAGCTAAAGCCAAAAAGATGATGATAAGTTTTTTCATGGTAGGTTAATTTTAAGCAGTTAAATATATACCGGCAGTATTAATACAGTATTGTTTTGATGTAGTATTACCCGGAAGGATTAATGGACTATGTTATATAATACAAATGTTACAGGCGAATGCCCGGCTTATTTAATATACCGGCCGCTTTCGATAAGAATAAGGCCGTATACCGATAAATTATAGAGGTATATCCAGCAATTAACCGGTCCTGAGGGCGTTTGCGCTTCTGACTGCACTCTTACAAATTCGTTAGGTTGCGGCTGGCTGGCGCCAAAGCCTTCATAAATATCAAGCAGTGTAAGGGCAGTTTCGGGATCATCCATTTGCAGTATAACGCCGTAGATAAGGCCGCCACCGCCCGAGAAAACTGCTCCCGGATACTCGCCTATATCATACAACTTACCTTTCACGGTAGCCTGCGAATAAAATTTACTGTTATCGCGCAGGTAAACGCCATACTTATTGTCATCGTCAAGAAGCGTACCGTAAACAAAAAGCAGGTCGTTCATCGTCAACAGCGGCAATTATCATTAACTTTAACTACAGCTAACAATATATCAATTAAAACGCAACTAATCAACAGCGCAATTTGATATTATCCTTAACTTGTGCGCGCCTTTTTCGTATTAACTTATTATGAATAAACAACAAATCATAGCCTATCTAAAGGAGAAAAGTGTTGACAAGATAAAGTTTGCGTTTGCGGATATCGACGGCATTCTTCGTGGCAAGATCATTGACACTGAGAAGTTTACCGATGGCCTCCAGGACGGTTACGGATTTTGCGATGTTGTTTTTGGCTGGGACAGCAACGATGCATGTAATAATGATATTGAACTTACAGGCTGGCATACCGGCTACCCCGACAGGCCGGCAAAAGTCGATCTTTCCACCTTTCGCACCATTCCATGGCAGGATAATATTCCTTTCTTTTTGGCCGACTTTAGTAATCCCGATGGCACAGGTTTACCCGCTTGCTCACGTAGTTTACTGAAGAAAATTTCGGCTGAATGTGAATCTATGGGTTACCATCCCGAATTTGCACAGGAGTTTGAATGGTTCAATTTCCGGGAAACACCGCAAACTTTAGCAGATAAAAGCTTTACCAATATACAAACGCTTACCCCGGGCATGTTTGGCTACTCCATCCTGCGGACATCACAAAACAGCGGGTTTTATTATGATCTGTTCAATTTGTTAAAGCAGTTTAACATTCCTTTAGAGGGTTTGCATACCGAAACCGGGCCGGGTGTTTACGAAGCCGCCATCTGCCACGACCATGTTTTAGCCGCTGCCGACAAGGCCGTACTATTTAAAAATGCGGTAAAAGAGATCGCGAATATACACGGTATCATGGCCTCGTTTATGGCTAAGTGGAACGAGAGTCTGCCTGGCTGCAGCGGGCATATCCACCAGAGTTTATGGAACAAAGATCAGTCAAAAAATTTATTTTATAGTACTGATAGCGAACACAATATGAGCGATTTATTAAAGCATTACTTAGCTGGTCAATTGTATTGTTTACCACATATTTTACCGATGTATGCCCCCACTATCAACAGCTATAAACGATTAGTTGAAGGCGCCTGGGCGCCAACCACCGTTACCTGGGGAGTGGACAATCGTACAACAGCCATGCGAATACTGCATCCGTCGGAAAAATACACGCGGCTGGAAACTCGCATCCCCGGATCGGACAGTAACCCGTACCTGGCTATGGCCGCAGCACTCGCTTCCGGGTTATATGGTATCAAAAACAAATTGCCTTTAAATATAAAACCAACCGCCGGTAATGGTTACCAGGATAAGGGCAACGGCGTTTTACCGGCAAACCTCCACGAGGCTACCGTGGCTATGCGTAACTCACCTATTGCAACAGAACTTTTTGGCGCCGATTTTACCGGGCATTTCACCCAAACCCGCCTGTGGGAATGGAAACAATATGCCAAGGCAGTAACCGATTGGGAATTGAAACGGTATTTTGAGATCATTTGATTTTTTCACCACGGAGAACACTGAGAATTTCACAGAGAGACACAGAGAAAAAATGATTGAGAATGAAATTTCAGGGTCTATTATTGGAGCAGCAATTGAGGTTCATAGGGCTTTAGGGCCAGGCTTGCTCGAAAGGGCTTATAAGGAATGCCTATATTATAAATTATTTCAAAGTGGGTTAAATGTGGAAAAGGAACGACCGATGCCTTTAATATTCGAAGAAGTTATTTTAGAATGTGGTTACAGAATTGACTTACTTGTTGAGAAAAAAGTAGTAATAGAAGTAAAAAGTGTCGAAGCATTGAATGATGTTCATATGGCACAAACATTAACTTATATGAAGCTTGGTAATTATAAATTAGGTTTACTTATTAATTTCAATGTTTTAAGATTAAAAGACGGAGTCAAAAGAATAATAAATGGCACTCTGTGATTCTCTGTGCCCTATCTTTGTGCCCTCTGTGGTTAAAAAAATGGATTACTCTATAATATTGAAAAAAGCCTGGCAAGGCTACGATTCTTCTAAAACTATCCGCGACATCGAAGATATCAGCGCGATGGTATCTACCAACCGCGTCTTCAAGATCACGTTTGATGACGAGGATATGGTTATTGCCAAACTATCCCATTTCGGCAAATTCGAATATTTTAAGGAAGATCACCGCATCATCCATAGCCTTTGCAATAATCTGCTTTATCCTTTTGAGAACGTATTGTCAAAATCGCTGCTAAAAAATAACCGCGTTTATATTTACCACCATAAACAGGGTAAAATGGATGCCTGGGTGGTGTTTTATAACCCTACCCGCATAGATCAGCGTATGCCCCGCCGGCTGGACGAAAATCATATCCGCAAACTTGGCCGGCAGATAGGCAAATTTCATAAGGCCTGCTCGCGGGCAAGCAATGTTTTGCCCAAATCCATTAAAACATTACGAACCGATATCTACGCGCTGCAGCAGCAACTGGAAAATAACGAAAAACAATTCGGATCTGCTATGCAGGCCGACTTCCTGAAATACCACTGCGACCTGTTCCTGAAAAACCGCTCCAAATACGATGTGCGCTCGTTCGACATTATGCCGGTATTTATCGATTGGAACATCGGCAATTTTTCGGTTACCAAAGACCTCGAGCTATTCTCGCGCTGGGATTACGATTGGTTCCGCATGAGTTACCGTGTACTTGACTTTTATTTCCTTAGCCGCGTGGTTTCCGACCGGGGCGACCGTACCGTTTTCAGCTATTACATTAATACTTTGATGGAAGACCGGTTTATCATGTTCCTGGAGGAATATCACAAGGTAAACCCGCTTACAGCAAACGAGATCCGCTTTATGAAGGAAGCTTACCGATTTTTTATCCTGAACTATGTGATAAAAGATGGCAAGCGTTTTTTCAAAGAACAATACGCCGAAAAATTGCAGGCCGAAGCATTTGATGTCTACCTGCCGTCGGTCGACCGCGACTTTGACGCTGAAAAAATAATTGAAGCACTTAAACTCGAACCAAAAAGCATTAATCTCGCCCCGTATTAAATGAAGCTGATCAGTTGCGTCCTTTTCTTGCTTATTTTCAGTGTAAGATTATTCGCCCAGGATAAGTCTCTTGCTGAAAAAGCCTACCTTCATGTGCTGCAAAATGGCTTTTCTACTGCCCCGGAATTTGTGGTAATTACAATTACAAACGCGAACACAGGTGAATCAAAAGAAATATGTGTAACTGCAACGGTTTGGTTCAACGCCTTGGAAATGGAATATCTCCCAAATTCTGAAAAATCATATATAGAATACCTAAGATCAAATTCTCATTCTAGGACCTTCGCATTAACAAAACCGGATGCTTTAAAAAACATCGGCTTTGTTAACTACCATTTAAAACATGAGAAACGTATTAGCGAAATTATAGTTAAAAATCACTTAAGAGATAGTTTGAAAAAAATTAATTTATTGAGAGAGGCCGCTTACAAGGAAGGTAATCTCTATCGCCGAAATAGGCGCATAATGTTGCTTACGTTTACCGATAGTATCAAAAAATACAGGAATTTGAACCCGGAAGAAGACCAGATTATAAAAGACCTCAATGAATCAGTTAGTTACGAAGAAAGTTTTGATAATCCAAAATCTTTCGATTATAAGAAATTGTCGGAAAAAGGATTGCACTTTATGGCATTATGGAGAACCCAAATACGAAGCAGCAAGCAAAAATATAACGAACTTTCAAAAGAATCAAATCGGTTGTACGAGAAATTCTTCCAAAGGTACTATAAGAAATATGGAATGAATTTTTGCCATGTTGGTTTTAAACACGGGATCATAACATTTTTGGGCGATGAAGTTGCATATGTTGGTTATGGCATTATTATAGATTAAATTATTTAATACACCACTTGCATGAAGCGCATAGACAATTTCAAATCAATCATAGATAAATACAAGATCGTTTTCTTCGATGCTTTCGGGGTACTTAAAACCTATTCGGGCTTGGTACCGGGTATCGAAAAGACGTTTGATTACCTGGCAAAAGAGGGCAAAGAATATTACATTGTTACTAATGATGCTTCGCGCGGGCCACACCAATTGGCCGAATCCTATCATCGTATGGGTTTGCATGCCATCACCGAAGACCGTATAGTTTCATCGGGGATGCTGACCAAGGAATTCCTGGACCTTAAAGTTCCGGATGGTATCGTCGCTTACCTGGGCACCCCTAATTCGGCTCATTACATCGAGGGCTCGGGCCTGCAAACGCTGCCGATGAGCCAGGTAAACGAAAGTAATATCGATAAAGTGAGCGCGGTAATATTTCTTGACGACGAAGGCTTTGACTGGTGCAGCGATTTAAATAAAACGGTCAACCTGCTGCGTAAAAAGCCCCTGCCGGCTATTGTGGCAAATACCGACCGTGCATATCCCCTAACCGCAAACAACGTATCAATAGCCATTGGCGGCATCGCAGCCATGATAGAGAGCGTGGTAGGCAAGCAATTTATCCGTTTTGGCAAACCTGATTCGCAGATGTTTATGTTCGCTTATGACCTTATCCGCGAGTACCGGCAAATAAGTAAAAGTGATATTGTGATGGTCGGCGATACTTTGAACACCGATATTTTAGGTGGTAATAAGTTTGGTCTCGATACGGTTTTAGTACTCACCGGCAATACCCAAGCCAAAGACTACGAGGCCCGCATAAATTCGGCCGGTATTGTACCTACTTATATTTGTGAGTCGGCCGTGGTGGATCTGAGTGAGCTTGATCTCTGATAATTAGGATTTTCCGTTTCCGGTTTATTATATTTATTCCGTCACAACTTAATCATACTGATGGAAACAACCATACCTAACACCACCGACTGGGCACTTTGGAGAAAACTGATCTTCCGCTTCTTTTTCATTTATTTCCTGCTATATATTTTTTTTAACCCAAATGGCGTACTGCCTTATATTGACGAGGTATATGGTTTTTACATCACGCCATTCCACAGTTTGGCAGCCTGGATAGGCAAACATATTCTGCATTTAAGCCAGCCAGTAACAGTTTTTACCAATGGCAGTGGCGATACTACTTACGATAATATAATCATCCTGTTCATGGCGTTCCTCGCCTTTGTGGGTACAGCGCTGTGGTCGGCAATTGACCTGAAAACCGGGAACTACAGCAAATTATTTTACTGGCTCACGGTTATCCTGCGTTATTATGTCGCCATCACCATGCTGTCGTACGGTTTCTTCAAGGTGATCAAATTACAGTTCCCCTTTCCATCCTTCGGGACTTTGATGGAACCTTACGGCAATTCGTCGCCAATGGGGCTTGCCTGGAACTTTATGGGTTACTCCACGGGCTATAACTATTT
>Ga0310811_10000430_pt1 | contig 56180 bp, 41 predicted proteins | sample YCmetagenome_FD_207642 | JGI IMG/M metagenome (GOLD analysis project Ga0310811, IMG submission 207642) | Soil microbial communities from experimental microcosm in Duke University, North Carolina, United States - YC | ecosystem: Engineered > Artificial ecosystem > Soil microcosm > Unclassified ... | reverse complement strand
CATTTACCCATGACAAAGAGTAGGCTGAGTGTCGCCAGTAAGATTGGGAATGCCCATTTGATCATTTCATGTAGGCGTGGACGATTGGCGCTAAGCATGGCTAAAGTAATAAAGCCTGGGAACATTTCCAGCACAAAACGTTGGTTAGAGATCAGTGGATCGTGTTGGAGCAGGCTTGAGCTAAACAAAATACTCAGCATAAGCAACGTTGCCCATAGCGTATAGCTGAAGCGTAATTTTTTATAGCCGATAATAAGCAGCACAATGAAGCCGAGCGTTGCACTTAAATCGAGCAAGACATGAACCTGGAAGAAAGACCCGAACGGTTGATTCCAGAAGAGTTCAAAGAATGCTTGCCAGATAGCGGCCCAGGGCCAGCTAAATTCACGTGACCAATGGTATTGTATCGAAGCAAAGTAGAGTGGATTCCCGGTTTGTGACCAGCAATAATAAGCGTAGATCGCCAGACCCGCAGGAATAAGGAGTATTGGCAACAGAGCCCTTGTCAGTTTCCAAAACGAATGAAATAGCTGTTCTCGTGCCAACCATAGTTCCCACAGGTAAGGGGCCATGAGCAAGATGCCACCATTCCTTGTAAACGCTGCTAACCCTCCAAGTAGCCCTGCTAACCACCAGTATTGTTTGCGTAAGGCCAGAAAAGATCCCGTCATGAGGAGGATATAGAGCGATTCATTATAGGCGCTAAAGAAGAAGAACGCCGTTGGAAAGATGCAGAGATAGAGGATAGTTCGACGACCAACAAGTTCACCCCCACTATCGACCGCCAGTTGATAAAGTACAAAGAGTAGACCTAGTAATGCCACATTACTGATAATCATGCCAATAGCGAGATAATTGTCTGGACCAAAGGGACGACCGATAATTGCGATTAATAACGAAAAAAGTGGAAAAAAAGCAAGATCTGTATGGGATTGATAGCCAACTTTTGCGATACGTATATAAACAGTGGCATCCCAATTATTCCATGCCTGTAAAAAGGTTGAAAATGGGACTGGTGCGCCAGAATATTGTGCCTGGGTTAAAAAGATATAACCAAAATAGGTAACTGCTATTAAGCTGATGCGTGTGATGAGAAATAGTCCGATGATGTCCCATATGGGGGGTCGCTTCATTATAATACCCAGTCCTATGAAATGGTTGTTCCCATCATTCTAGACAGTGAACTGGTGAAAGTCAAGGAATGCGAAATTGTTTCAGCTAGTTTCAGCAATGCTTCATACAAGCCTTTCATCCTGCTACACGATCCAACGATTCATGAGAAAAGCAATACTGAATACCGCGAGAAGGATAGGGAATGAGATGACAATCGCATGATGTACGCGTGGATAGCGTTTTCCCAGCAACGCGAGTGTGATAAAGGCGGGAAACATTTCCAGCACAAAGCGTTGATTGGAGAGGAGCACATCTGGCTTAGCAAGTGCTGGATCTGTCAGAATGTAGAGCATAAATACAATCGTCCAGATACTATACTGTCGTGGTAATGTGCGCCAGCCTACCCCGATCAGTGCAATAAAGATCAGTGTGACGCTTAAATCAAACAGCAGGTGTGCTTGATTGGATGAGCCAAATGCCTGCGGATGGTAAAGAATCAGAGCTGAAAATGCTTGCCAGATACCAAGTAAAGGCCAGGAGAGATGACGGCCGGAATGGGCCTGTACAGTGATGAAATACAGAGGATTGCCAACGGTGATCCAGCAATAGAGTGCAAAAAGCGCCATTCCTGCTGGAATAAGAATGATTGGTCCAACCTGCGTGATCCACGTACGAATTGTGCTAAATGCTGTTGCGCGCTGCTGCCAGAGTGCATATAGATATGGCACGACCAGCAATAATCCTGCGGATCTTGTTGTTGTCGCCAGCAACCCCAGCACTCCTGCCAGCCACCAGCGTTGGCGTTGCAGGCAGAGAAACGTCCCTGTTGCGAATAGCAGATAGAGTGATTCATTGTAAGCAGCGAAGAAGAAGCATGCTGTCGGGAAAATGCAGATATAGAGTAATGCTCTTTTCGCAACCTCGTCACCTGTAATTTCTGTCGTGAGGCAATAGAGGAGACAGAGAAAGCCAAAGAGCGAGGCGTTACTGATGATTGTGCCAGCTACGAGATAGCTCCAGCTAGCTCCTCCCAGAATATGAGCAAAGCAGAAAATAAGCAAAGGAAAAAGTGGGAAGAAGGCAAGGTCAAAATGCTGATACCCTGACTGGGCAATACGTGTATAGTCAGCGGCATCCCAATGGTCCCAGGTTGTCAGGAGTGCCGAGATATCCACTGGTGTTGTTGAATATTTTGCGGCTGTAAGTAATATATAGGCAATATAGGTAATAAGCACCAGCATGAGTCTGGTTGCTATGAAAAGCCAGAGAATATCGCGAACTGGTATCCGTTTCATTTTCTATTTCCTTGCATGCTGCATTGTCATATCACTGTAACGCTTTCGGCCATTTAACATAATTCATTGAACCTGGATCATGCATGGCTGAAAACGAGAGGCAATGGGCGACATGGTTGAATGATTATGCGTTGGGAATGCTTTTTGTGCGTGTCTTACTGGCCTGTATGAGCAGGAACAGTGTAAAGCCAAGTAGAAATGCATTGCGTATACAGATTGCGAGATACAAATCTGGTAAGAGGTTCCCAAAAGGATACATACCTCGATTATAGATAAATGGATATATAAGCACTGTGAGTATGCTTATACAGCCCCAACCCATGACCCATTGCTTCTTTGCTGCTCCTACATAAGCGACGAACGGCAATATCCAGAGTAGATATTGTGCGCTGAACACCTTGCCTGTGACGACGACGATGAGCAACGTAAGTAGCATTGTGAACGCTAATGGTAAATATCGTTGCCATTGTAACCAGTATACATAGAGAAGTCCAGTAATGAAAAGGATGGTTGCCATATGAGATACGAGAGGGGCCGTAGGATTGATGATATTATGGGAGCCAAATGAGTATGTATATTGAGGCGTCAGGCGTGTAATGAGGCTACTGAGCCAGATAATAGATGCTGATACAGATTCTATTTGTACGGGCCGATTGCTAAAATAAGTCAGAGGTGCCAGGGTGTCTGTAACGCTGAACAGCAGTGAAACGATTGTGAGTATCAGGCATGTCACAATAAATATCCCCAATGGGAGAAGGACTCTCAGCGAGCGTTGGGTGCGGAATTGCACGATCAGAAGTAGTGGCAAGAAGACGATGGGATAAAACTTGAGCATGGTTGCCAGGGCCAGGAAAAAGGAGGACCAGCCCCATTGGCGACGTTCAGCAAAAATGAGCGTAAGGAATGTGCAGATGGCAGGGATAAGATCAAAGCGTCCTAAGGCCGTTGCCCATCCGCCGACAGTTAGATAACAGGCGTAGGTAAGCGCTACACGGCGGTTTTTTATCAGGCGGAGCATGCCGTAGAGGAAAATGCTGATTACGAGCATGCCAATAGCGAAGCTTAGTTGATACCATCCTGCTGGTACTAGTAAGCCTGGCAAGAAGAAAAGCAGCGCGAGGAAAGGATACTCGTACGGAAGGGTATGGAAAGGTTGAAGTGGTATCTGGGTGCTTACAATATGCGTGATGAACAGTGGAAAAGGATGGTTTTGTAAATAACTGAGTAGTGCCTGTTGGGTGATAGCTGGTTGTGATGAGGGCGGTATCAGAAGAAATGAGCACTGTTGAGCTGGTAGCTGTGATAAGGCATGACCGCCATGCCAGAAAGCCTGAGCATAGCATTCGTACTTTGCTACATCAGAGCTGTCCTGATGCATTTGAGTGTATATTCCTGCCAATAGCAATACAGAGAATAATAGAATTATAAGTGCATCAATGAAATATTGTTGATTTATAGTCGTTTTATGATCAGTGGGGTGTTCAATAATGGTTTCTTTTTCACTGTTTATCACTATGTATTTACACCTGTAATATATTGAAGTTTTCTAATGTCAATACATGACTCAGGCTATGTATTGAACATATAATTGAAATGCAATGTAACTTTTGTACATGAGGGACCAGTATATCATAGTCTGTGAAGGAACGTCGAGTGCATGGAGCAATGGCCTAAAAATTGCAATAAAAAAAGCAGGTGTGTTTTGGCAAACATCCTGCTCAATTAGTGCAAATATTAGACGCATTCGCGTAAGGAATGACTACCACTCAGTCCTCGCAATTTCATGAGCGCCACGACTTCCAATTGGCGTACGCGTTCGCGTGAGATGCCTAACTCCTTACCCACTTCCAGCAGGGTACGGCTGCGACCATCGCCGATGCCATAACGTAACATCACCACTGCGCGTTCGCGAGGTGTTAAGAGAGCCAGGGCACGATGAAGCTCTTCACCAAGCAGGTGTTGTGAAGCAGTATCTGCTGGCGCAGGAGTATTAAAATCCTCTAATGAATCGGCCAGTGAATACCGGGATTCATCGTCAACAGGAGCATCAAGAGAGACGGGTTGTTCAATAACACCCAGTAAATCTACAACCTCATTGACATCGATATTACATGCGGCTGCGATTTGTTCTGGTAACGGATCAAGGCCATTTTCCTGTGATAGTTGGGCCGCGATCCTGCGCACCTTACGTAAACGTGTTGCGACATGTTCAGGTAAATGAATCATGCGTGATTGTTCACCAGCCGCACGGCTAACCGCCTGACGTATCCACCAGGTTGCATAGGTGCCAAAGTGACAGCCACGTTGATAATCAAATTTTTCGGCGGCACGCATTAAGCCTAGATTCCCCTCTTGAATCAGATCAATGAGTGGTACTCCCGTGCTAGTATAACGTCGTGCGATAGCGATTACCAGTCGTAAATTCGACTCGACCAGTTTGCGACGAGCCAGTTCATCTCCAGTTGCTGCGCGGCGAGCAAGATCGACTTCTTCATCATGACTTAGAAGACCAAATTTACGAATATCGCGTAGATAACTTTGAAAAGCATCTTCTGAGCTAGAGGAACTTTTGGTATTGGTAATACCAGCAGAACGTCCTAGCGTCGAACCGACCTCAATAGTCGTCTCATTCTCGCTAGTATTTACATCCTCTTCAAAAAGGAGTGGGTTTTCCTCTTCTTCCAATGAAATGTCAATATCTGGAAGTGGCTCAGTAATATGATCAGGTACAGAAGGGCTGAGAGCTACATCCAATCTCAGATCAAAATCAGAGGTAAAAGCATTGGAAATTCGCTCTAACATCGTTAATTGGGTGGTTGTCATGGTTCTACGGTCATCACTGACAGGATCAACTATTGCCATGATTCCATGCTCCCTTCAGGAAAATCACCGACAGAATCAGCGTCGGACCTCATATGGCCTCGTGGGTAGCACTCACAGGCAGCATGACATACAACATTCAATGTATGTCGATAAGTATGTGTCCACTGTTTATCAACATAGCCTTAATTGTATAGAGTATGGTGATGTTGTCACATCAGGTGATTACCTTAAATACAATCAGGTTCTAACCGTATATTCGGGCTTTGAAATCGCCTGCCATCTGCATGCACTGCGTCTGCAACCTTGATTCTGAGCCGTGACTTCCAGTAACGAAGTTATCTGGCGATATAGTTATTTTTTTCTATGTCTAATCGGTTGTGTCACCATCGAATGGATCTTGTATTCCATGACCTCTATCGTAGAAATGCTGCAATGGGTCACCTGGATGGTTCTCGTAATCGGGACGTATTCTCCATTTCATGTTATGCAATTCATCGGCACTCAATTGAATATGGATATGATCGTTTTCTATCTCAGAGATGGAATTGTATGGTATGTATCTGTCATGGGCGAAGAGTCCTTTATGAATTGCAAAGGAGTCTTCGTAGATGTCTTTTACATGACCTAAATTCTGATTATCAGATGAGTAAACATCCATATGTTTATGTAGATCGTTTTGACTCTACGTTGTCATACGTTTCTCACTTTCTCTCATGATATGATTTGCATATTCGCAACACGCCATGCTCCGCAAAAAAGTTTCATCTCATATTTGATAATGCTGATTCTGTTTGCATGATCATTCCCCCTTTTCTACGTAGTCTACTTGTGTATATCTTTCTATTGAATAAAGCATGCTATATATGTATTGAATGGCTATTGCTGCTTGTGAAATAGTTATAAATACAGCAAATATCCGTACTTAAAAAAGTTTATTGACGTGATTTGTACAATGTTAGTAATCGCATATAAATGTATCACTTGAGATACATAATATGTGATTGCTATTGAATATAGCTATGAAGAGTTGAGCAAGGTTAATTGCAGTACAAATGCGTAAATGTGTATGTAGGTTGATGTTAGTGATGGTTGCGAATTTATTTGTGCAAATTTAATTATGTAGGGTAGGGAGTAGGATGTCACATATAGTGTTTATTTCTCCTTATTATGTTCCGGAAAAGGCGGCTGCGGCTGTATGTGTAAGTGAGAATGCGAAGCGGTTGGCACAAAAAGGTCATCAGGTCACTGTACTGACGACATTCCCCAATTATCCAACAGGTATTATCTTCCCTGAGTATCGTAAGAAAAATTTCACACAAGAAATAATTGATCAAGTGCGTGTGATTCGCATCTGGAGTTATGCCACTGCGAATGAAGGCATTTTGCTTCGTTTGCTTTCTCATCTCTCATTCGCGCTGCTGGCACCTGCCTTCGGCGCAGCGAAGGTTGGGCATCCTGATTGTATTATTGTGCAATCGCCACCGCTTTTTGATGCGATTGCCGTGCGTTTGCTGGCCTGGTGGAAAAAATGCCCGTTTATTTTTATGGTATCTGATCTCTGGCCTGAGTCTGCTATCCAGTTGGGTATGCTGAAAAATCCTATTCTTATTGCTCTCGCTGAATGGTTGGAGTGGTCAACGTATCAGCGTGCGCAACTTGTATGGGCGGTTACTGAGGAAATGAAAACGACTCTCTTGCAGCGGGGGCTTGCTCCTGAGCAGGTCTGTTTGTTGACAAATGGGGTCGATACCGTCAAATTTCATCCTATGGATCAGCAGGATGCGCGATTGGCACTGGGATGGTCAGATCATTTTATTGTGCTCTATGCCGGAACTCACGGGCTATCGCATGGTTTAATGACTGTGCTTGAGGCGGCGGAACTATTGCTAGCTCATACCAATATTCATTTTGTTTTGATGGGAGATGGGGCAGAGAAAGAGCAGTTAGTTGTACAGGCACGACAAAGAAATATCAGTAATGTCACATTTATAGATCCTCTGCCCCATGATATGGTTCCGATTGCAATAGCTGCATCTGATGTCTGCCTTGCTCATACTCGTCGCATCGCCATATTCCGTGGCATGTTGCCAATAAAAATGTATGAGGCGATGGCCTGTGGAAAGCCCCTCATTTTAGCCTTAAATGGTGAGGCACAGCGCGTTGCTGTTAAAGAGGCTCAAGCGGCTTTGCATGTTGAGCCAGAGCATGCTGGTGCCCTTGCCCGGTCTGTATTGATACTCTATTCACAGCCAGAATTACGGCGTGAACTTGGTCTGCATGGACGTTCTTACGTTTTATCACACTATGCTTATGATCTGCTGGTTGATCGATTGGACGAGAAAATTGCTCAAGTCGTTGATGCATATCAACGAAAAAGGAGGTGCTGAAATGGTGCAAGGTATGTAAGCACGATGTCTCTCAAGGTTGATTGCGTACAAACATGTATCGTTTGTCTGATACATATGTGTTGTTGTCTGGCTCTATGCCAGGTTGAAGTGTATGTTGGATTGAGTAGGATGGGGTGAAAATGATACATTCTGATCTGAATACAGAAAGATCGTCGTTGTATGTGGTTAGTGGTTGTGATAGTTCCGAACAAGCTACTGTAACTTTGAGGGACGAAGCAGGATCTGTCAATAGTCTCGCTGTATTTCTACCGGGTGATGAAGCAGATGAAGAATATAGTTCCTCGCCACGGAGACAGAAACGTAGCTATCTTTGCTGGCGTTATTGTTTGGATTTCCTTTTTTGCCTGATTGGTGGTGTTAGTTTGTGTTTGCTCTTTCCTGTGATTGCCAGTTTGATTTATCTGGATTCTCCTGGGCCTATTTTATATAGTCAGGAGCGTGTTGGCTATCAGGGAAGACAATTTCGCATTTGGAAATTTCGTTCTATGTGTCAGGATGCGGAAAAGCGAGGAATAATGTGTGCGACAGAAGGTGATTGCCGCATAACACGTATTGGTAGATGGTTGCGTGCCACACATCTGGATGAAGTGCCACAGGTGATTAACATTCTGCGTGGTGAAATGAGTTTGATTGGGCCGAGGCCAGAGCGCCCATTATTTAATGAACAGTTTCAGGAGTCTATCCCGAAATATCGATTACGTTTATGTGTGAAGCCCGGCCTTACTGGTCTGGCACAGGTTAAATATCACTACGCAAGTACCCAAAATGACGCGGTAATAAAGTTATGGTTCGATCTATACTATGTGAAATATCGAAGTATTATTCTTGATATATTTATTATTTATAAAACAATTATGGAAATGCTGTTGATGCATGGTCGTTGAACTATGACGTGTTGCTGGCGATAATCTTCGTGGAGGAGGTGGTCGATGACATTTGCGCAGTATTGGGCAATATTGATGAAACGGTGGCAATTGGTCGTGTTATGTTTGCTGATAATGGGGCCGGGTATGTTTCTGATAAGCATCTATATGACACCTATTTATCAGGCGCAATCTTTGATACAGGTTGTGATTCATTCAGGGAATAACCAGAGTGACATTAATGAATTGCTGGCCAGTAATCAACTTGTGCAGACCGAGGCGCAATTAGCTGTTAGTGGACCCGTGATAAGGGCGGTTGTGTCTCATTATTCAGGTTTGACCGCAGATACATTAGCAAAAGAAGCTTCGGCAGGACCGAAGTTAAACACGCAATTATTCGTTGTTACAGTACATGATAGCGATCCAAAGCGAGCGGCAGCGCTTGCTAACGATATTGCCACGACACTTGTGACGCAACAAGAATTGGCAAGAGAGCAGGAAAATACCGCATCACAAAAGCAATTACAGCAAGAAATTGCGCTGACTCAGCAACAACTGGCGAGTACCAAGGACCATCTGTCACAACTTCAGGAACAGAATGCTCCTAAGTCTCAAACAGATCCAGTCGTGTCACAGATGAATGATTTACAGCAGCATGAGAATCAGTGGCAGTCAGCACTTGCGGAGCTGGAACTATCAGAGGCACAGGGGAATAATTTTTTGCAGATCGATCAACTTGCTCAGCCTGCTACAAGTCCAGTACAGCCGAACGTATGGATAAATACTGGAGCTGGTATTTGTGTGGGTTTGTTGTCTGGTTTATTACTGGTATTACTCATTGATCAAATGGATAAACGAGTGCGTACGCCTGATGTTGTTGGGGAATTGGTCGATTGGCCGCTGTTGTCCACTGTCTGGCAAACACACGAAGGAGAGAGTGTGATAAATCCATCGGGAGAAAGCGCCAATATCGAAGCATATCGTATGTTGCGTTCTAGCATTGGTTTTGCTGGTGTCGATAAGCCATTGCGCTATGTCATGGTCACAAGTGCAGCTCCTCAAGAAGGCAAAAGTACAATTGCTGCAAACCTTGCTATATTTATGGCAAAGGCAGGCAAGAGTACACTGCTCATTGATGCAGATTTGCGCCGACCATCTATGCATGAAAAATTTGGTATTTCCGCTGATAAACCGGGATTGAGTAATGCCATTTTGACATGTGGAATGTCATCGTCATCGTTCATATCAACGCCATTGCTTGGATCACATATGAGTTTTAGCGGTCGTGCCAAAATTCTGGAGAGTTTCATTCATACTGTTGCTGGCGTTCCCAACTTAGGTGTTATGCCATCTGGTCCTCTTCCTCCCAATCCTTCCGAGCTACTCGATTCTCTGGCCACACAGCGTTTGTTTCAGGCTTTAGAACATTGTGGAGCTGAGATTATTATTTTTGATACCTCACCGTTGCTGGGGTTGGCAGATAGTAGTGTGCTGGCTGCAAAGATGGATGGCGCAATCGTGGTTGTTGATACTGGAAAAACCACAAAAGTGCAGATTCGGCAGATGCAGGCAACATTGATGCAGACTGGCTCACGTGTGTTGGGATATGTAGTGAATAGACAAAGGCGATCACGTAAATTTACGTCTTACTCTTATTATTATTACTACCGTCATTCTAATCAACAGGTTTCAGAAGTGGCTCAGAGTTATAATTGCGCTGGAATGTCTTGTGAACAAGTACATGAAAAGCCAGCGACGTGCGAGATTGTTTTACCATCTACTGCACAGGTTAAACAGTATCAGCAGTAGGACTGTGTTATGTGGTGTGTGGAATATTGAGCGAGTGAAGATTGTAATGGGTGATTTCATATGGGGGGCTGGGAGGGCGTAATATGCTGCGCAGGAGTTTGTTAAACAGTAGCCGTGAATTTGTCGATACCTTTTGTTTTACTTCACTACCTGGCTTGTTGCTGGTATTTGCTCCAATTGGATTACTCCTGAGTATCTTGCTTTGCCTGATGGGTTACTATGGATTTGCGCTGGTTATTGGTGGTTTGTTGATAACTATTGTTCTGGTATTGCGTCTGGATGCCATCGCTATGATATGCGTTGTTGCTACTCATTTATATGTAGACTGGTATCTTGGTTTACATCTGGTTGCGCCTGTGCTGGCTATTGCCCTGCTCATTTTTTACTATCTGCTACGCACTCCTTCGCATCCCTGGACACGTCCAGGGATTTCATGGCTCTGGGGTATCTTTCTTATTATTACTATCCCTCCAGCGATTCGTGGTGGACGCTTCATGCTCTACGATGCCGCTTCATTTTATCCCAGTGATATTCTTGGCGCATTCCTGATGTTCTGGTTGGGGGGTGTGGTGGCGCATAATAAGTGGCATTTACGTCTGCTTTTTCTCGCTTTAACCGTATTTGCTGTAGTATTAGCGGTGCATACAATCATCCAGGCAACCACAGGTACGATCCTGTTTGGTTCATCTCACATTGATGATTTTCTCGCACGTTCTGATATTGACAATTACCAGTTAGCAGGTACCTATACGTATCGTTCTGGTTCCTTTTTCATTGATCCCAACTGGAATGGTGCTTTTTTTGCGTTAGCGTTTTTTCTGCCATTAGGTTTGTTTTCCGCAACTACTATTTTATGGGAAAAATGTTGTTATGTCGGCTCGATGGTGGTTATTCTTATCGCCTTGATGTTTACCTATAGCACGGGCTCGTGGATTGCTTTCCTTATCGGGATGTTTGTTTTTCTGATTATGGTTGGGAAAACCAGTTATCGTCTGTTCTTACCTATCTGTATAGCACTTGTTGTTCTGCTTGTGCTCTGTTTCTTTCCTGCGCAGGTACAATTGCAGCTCAAACATGCGACGGCGAATAATGAACTTTCTTTGCGGATCGCTGTATGGCTTACTGCCATTCGTGTGGTTCAGGCATATCCTCTGACCGGTGTTGGTTTGGGCCATCAAGCATATTTAATTAATTCGAATGCTTATCGGGTTGTTGAACAATTTGTATTGCTATCACATCCACATGATTCCTACCTGGAATGGGCCGCTATGGCTGGGATTCCTGTGCTTCTCTCTTTTCTCCTGGTATTGTCTGGTGGTCTCTGGTTGGCCTGGAAAAATTGGCTTACTGGAGATCGTGAGCTACGACCATTAATTGGGGCGGGAATAACTGCTACGCTGGTTTTGAGCGTGAACAGTATCAGTATTAATGGATGGACACATTTTGCTCTGGCGATGATTGCATGGTTGATTGTAGGAGCAGTTGCTTCGCCGCTGGTATGTTGTGACATGCAAGGATAATTTGGGATGGTGGAAGAAGTAGAAGAAAAGGAGCATATTATGTTTTCTGAACCAGGGATGGAGCCTGAGCATCAGCAGAAATATGTTTCTGTCATGAAGAGAGCCGTATCGCTTCCTGCATTAATTAAGAATCCTACAGATTTTCAGGTTAGTGACAAACAAGAAAAGCCATATAGAGTGCTACTCAAAGGAAGGCTAAAGCCAGAAAACCTGGATATTGCACAACGGCGGACACAGCCATTAACTATGGTGATATCTCATGCGGCCATGCCTGCTGCGCTGATGACCTCGTCATATATGATAGATAATGTAGCAGTTGATCAACAGTTGACATGGATGGTTCCAGTTTATACAAAAGATATTCCCCATATCTATAAAAAAAGAAAGCAGAATGCTGGCGATGAATATCAGAAAGTCTTTTTAACACTCATCAAGAATTCTGGTATTTATGCAATAACGTCAGCAATTTCACCTCTATTATCTCTTTTTCTATCGCCGTTTTTGACACGTAGTTTTTCTCATGAAGACTATGGTGTATTCATTATTTTGAATACCATGATAGCTTTGCTGACAGGTATGACTCAGTTGGGCTTAGGTCTTGCTTTGTTCCGTGTCTATAACTATGACTACGAAAATGATTCGCAAAAACGGCTGATCGCGCTTTCGACAATGGTTCACCTGCTTTTGTTATCATCGCTCATAGCGACGATAGGGTTTTTCTGTATGGCACCCTATATTGCACAGTTCTTTTTGAGAGATGTGCACTATAGTAATCTGGTGCGTATTGCTGCGTTTGTCATTTTTGTGCAAAATATGACAGTTTCGGCATTTTCATGGCTACGTGCAGAGGGACGGGCCGTTCCTTTTGGCCTGTTATCTGTGGGGAATGCGTGTGTAAATTTGCTGATGACGGTATGGTTAGTAGGAGGGATGCACTGGGGTATCAATGGTGCTTTACTGGCGATGGGATCTGGCTACACTCTGATTGTGCTTGGCACATTACCCAAAATGCTGTCTAAAGTGGGCATACGGTTTCATCTGGATGTTGCGAAAAATCTACTCTCCTTTGGCCTTTCAACGGTGCCGGGTCTGCTCTCACTATGGGTTTTGCAACTTTCGGATCGTTACTTTTTGAGTGTATTTGGTTCCTTTGGACAAGCCGCCAGCTACGCGGTAGCGTATGCGCTTGGAAATATGGTGGGGCCACTCATTATAGCGCCGTTCTCAATGGCCTGGTATGCCATTATATATCCTATAGCCAAAAAGAGAGAAGCGAAAAGCATTTATACGTTGATCTTCCGTTATTACTGTATCGTTTTGTTGATTGTTGTATTTGGCGTGGCTAAGGTTGCTCAAATAGTATTAGTTCGCCTGTATCCACCTGCATATGTTGTGGCTGTCGCGATTATCCCTATCATTGCCTTATCGAATCTATTCTATGGAATGTTTGAAATATTCACTGTTGGTATTTCCATCCGGAGGAAAGTCTGGTTTAACGTTATGCTTATGCCCTGTGCGGCAGTATTGAATATTGTCTGTAATTTCCTGTTAATACCCCATTATGGTTCGATGGGAGCAGCGATATCAACATTGATTGCGTATGTTGTTTTGATGTGTGTCACATACGTTGTGAATCAATCCATTTATCCAATACCGTTTGAGATAGATTTGTTCGGAATAGCACTTCTTATAGGCATAATATGGTACGTTGGCGCTGAGAAATTGAGTGTTGGTTATAATGCACCAATATCCTGGTTTATTGCTGCTGGCTCGTTCTTTGTCTATGCTGGTGTGCTTGTTGTGGCTGGTTGGATGATGCGAGGGCAAAAGAGACGTGTCAATTTCTTGAAGAAGGGGTGAGATTGTTTAGTGGAAAGGGCCGTTATGCAAGAGGAAGGTGGAGCATTTCATCGAGTAAGGAAATATCGCGTTTGCATGCATCTTCTTGTTCCTGCACAGAGAAATTATCGTGTGATGAACGATGCACGAGCACTGCAAGAAGCGGGCTTTGAGGTAACTATTGTCGATGTGGTGCCAGATAAGACCATTCCGCGTGAGGAGATGGTTGATGGCATCTGCATACGTCATATTATCGTGCCTGCCTGGTTTGTCGCAACGCGGTTTAAGCCCTGGTTTTTAATTAAGGTGTTGATCATGATTATTCACTGTAGCGTGATAATGGTCAGTATAAAAGCTGACATCTATCATGCCCATGTGGAGCATGCTTTTCTGGCAACTTCTATTGCTGCACGATTACATCGCAAAGCACTCGTCTTTGACACACCTGAGCTAACAATGTTTGGACCAAATATTCTTCGCTGGCCTTTACTGCGTGCTCTGGCTATCCTGTTGATACGTTTCCTTGCCGCACGTTGTGATGGGTATATTACTGGGTCGCCTCTGTATGCCCCTGAACTCAAACGTCTCTATCATATAGCCAGTGTAGATGTGATTCGCCATGTTCCACCATTGTATCAGATTACGGAAAGTACGCGTTTACATCAGCGCTTAGGAATAGATAAACACATTCGTATCGCTCTTTATCAGGGATATTTACAGGCTGATCGTGGCCTGGAACGTCTGGTGTATGTCGCTCAGCACCTTCCGCCGAATATCGTACTGGTGCTGATGGGTGATGGTTATAGAGACACAGAAGAAAATTTACGTGTCCTCATCCAGCAGCAAAAGGTCGAGGATCGCGTAAGAATCCTTCCAGCCGTACCTTATGAGGAATTGCTCATCTGGACCTCGTCGGCGAGTATTGGTTTAACATTATTGCCACCTGATTATTCAATAAGTATACAAAAATGCCTGCCAAACAAATTTTTTGAGTATCTCATGGCTGGTTTGCCAGTACTTTCATCGGAACTGGATGCTATTGTTGCAATGATTCGCGCATATGGAGTAGGGATCGTGGTGACTGATTTGTCACCGCGACATATTGCGCAGGTAATGATAGAGATGCTGGATAATCAAGCAGCGCTACAGCAGATGCGAACTAATGCGTTGCAACTGTCACATCAAGAATGTTACTGGGAGAGAGAGAGTTCGAAGCTTGTGGCTCTCTACACAAGAATTTGCGAAAAAGTTGATAGAGGGAAGTCATGCTGAGAAAGTCTGTTTCACGAATGGATGAGGGAAAGTATATGGATAGACAGCACACTGCACATATTTGTTTTCATGTCATGAGATCTGCGCATAGAGATGTTAGAGCAATGCGTGCCATGAGAACACTGGCTGCGACTGGTTATACAATGACTCTGGTGGATATTGCTGATATAGATGCTAGAATTGATGATTCTGTGATAGGTGATACAAATGTATCCGTTAAACATATCACTTTATCACACTGGCGATTGCATAGACGACGTGAAACGCTCTTTTTTTTGCAGGCTTCTTTTGCTGTTTGTCTCGCGATTTATTATCTCTGGCGGGCGAATGCTGATATCTATCATGCTTGTGAAGTGACTGCGCTCCCTGCCTGTTTTATTGTTGCTCTGTTGCGCAGAAAACAATTGGTGTATGAGGCATATGAATTGCCCCTCCACGATGTTGCCTGGGATGAAATGGGATTGCTGCGGAAAGGGGTTCACTTATTGCTCATGATGTTGCTCAGAGTGATGCTTCCATATTGTAGCGCACTGATCGCTGTGTCGATGCCAATAGTGGAATTTATGCGTAAGCAATATAAAATGAAGAAGGTATTATTGTTACGTAACATGCCTGAGTATCAGTATGTTGATAAAGAGTACCTGTTCCATACGACTTTTCATTTACCTGCTGCAACACGTATCGTGCTCTATCAAGGAAACCTGCAAGTAGACCGTGGATTAGAGCGTCTTGTCAGAGCGGCAATGTTTCTACAAAAGGATACACTTCTTGTGCTGATGGGACAAAATGTAGGATTGACCCGGACCGCATTGGAGAAGATTATTGAGCTTGAACGTATTGCTGAGCGCGTGAAAATTATGCCAGCCGTGCCATACCATGAATTACTTCGGTGGACTGCTTCTGCTGATCTGGGATTATTACTGACTCCATTAGATTATACACTGAACATGCGGTTATCACTGCCGAATAAGTTTTTTGAATATTTGATGGCTGGTTTACCCGTATTGACATCACCTCTTATTGCAGTTCGAGAAATTGTGCAGACACATTGTGTTGGGCGTGTGGTGTCTGATCTTGCGCCTCATATTGTTGCAAATATGATAAACGATATGTTAGTACACCAGGATGAACTGTTACATATGAGGAAGAATGCTTTGGAGATAGCAAAAGAGTTCTGTTGGGATCGTGAACAGCAGGTATTGATTACTTTGTATAAAGAATTGATCAGAGATATGTAATTATATGTATTATACAGAGCGCATCAAAAACGAAGGAATGGCACCAGCTAGCCAGATAAATCTATACGCATATTTTTAAGGTTGACTTAGTATTTGAAGTAGTAACTGTTGTACGCTTGTTCCCCAGTGATTCCAATTTAAAAGATCTTCAAAGACACGACGGCTGGATTTGACCAATTGTGAATAGCGTGAATCATCGCCATATATCTCGGCGATAATTTCTGCATAAGCCTGTCCACGGGCATCATAAGGAAGAATAAAGCCATTTTTGCCATTATATACCGCGTCGGAAGTTCCTCCCGTGCTAGCGGTCAGGCTGGGAATACCATAAGCACTGGCTTCACAAAAGACAATGCCAAATGCCTCCTGTCGCGATGGCACGATCAAGAAATCTGCCTTTTGATAGAGCATTTCGAGTTCATGGCGCTGGTGATCATCGTTCTTATCTAAGAAAGGAATAACTGTCATGTTAGGATGAGAGATGCTGGCAGGTGGAATTGAACCACAGATGATCAGGTCGGTGTCTATACCCATATTTTCCAATGCGATGAGCGTTTCGAATGCGATATCTCCACCTTTTTTCTCCCAGCCAATACCGATAAAGATGAGAGTGCAACGTGATGATTTCTGTCGGTTGAACACGGTTTCTCTTGAGGGAATAGTATCCAGGTTGGCCCCGAACGGGATGATATGTACTTTGTGATAGTCAGCATGATAATCATAGAGTGCTGAGCGGGCTGCCCATGTGGAGCAATAGAGTAATGCGTGAGCGTTCTGGTAGGCTGCCATTTCAATGGCATGGCCCTGTCGGGCCGACCAGGAGAGAAGACGGCTATAGCCGGGATAGTAGTTATGGAGCTGTGCAAATGTACCATCCTCGACAAGGATAATGGGCGTAGTTGTCTCCAAAAACGCAATTTCTGACGCTCCAACAGGCGCAAAAATGAAGTCATATCGTTGCCTGACCAGCAGCTTTTGGATAATTCTGGCATGTTTTTTTGCAACGATGGACAAGCGATCATAGGCGACACGTTTTTTTAATAGCAATTGAGCACTTTTGTTGGTAAATCTACCGATTATATCTTTTTCAAATGAAGTGATAGGGCCAATGCGATGTACCTCGCCGCAGTGTTTTTGTAGCGCCTCTGCCATATAGTAGGCGGTTCCTGAGAACGCATGTTTACTGCGAGCATCTTCATTTGAAAGATAGGCAATATGCGGCCTGTCATTTGAATTGTGCATTCTTATTCTTTAATGCCACTTCTTTTCTTTGATTTTCTCTGTGCATGCTGCCTCACAGCGTTTGCTTAACTATTGTTTCGTGCTAATGTGTGAATAGCAATATATATAAACTTAAACATATATTACAGTATACAGACATGACAAAATTACAAAATTCGCGTATAAGCCATTCATATTTGATTAAATATAATCAATGATTTGACTCAAGAATTTATCCATGTGGATATTTGGAGATATCAGTATAATGTGATAGGTAAAGAGATATTCGATCTTTGCAGGTATTACTTTATTGTTGCCGACTTACTTGCGCCGGGTATCTCTTTTATATAGATGAGTTGTCATAAGCCGTAGCCGATAGTCTTATCTTGAATAAAGGAATGTTTGTGGGGCGAGCAAGAGTATTTTTGTTAGGGGTCGATGGGCTGACATTTCATATACTGCGTCCGATGATGGAACGTGGTTTGTTACCGCACTTTCAGCGTCTATATACTGATGGCGTTCATGGAACGTTACAATCAACCGTGCCTCCAATGACCCCACCTGCCTGGATGTCGATTGCGACGGGACTGGCACCAGCCAAACATGGTGTCTATGATTTTTGGGATTATAAGCGTGCAGATCAGGGATTGCAGGCGTATGTTATAACACAGCGTAAGGGTGGACAGGCGATCTGGAACATTTTAAGTGAATGGGGAAAACGTGTTATTGTTGCCAACGTGCCAATGACATATCCACCGGAACCTGTTAATGGCATTATGGTGAGTGGGTATATGGCTCCTGATATGACGGCACATGTGACATATCCATTAGACTTTAAGCGTGAATTGTTACGCAAGGTACCTGAATACAGGATTGATCTGACACCCGCTGTGGCGGGAGAGCAGGTGGGGAATGTGCTTGCCGCTACGCTCGATATTACTCGTTCACGTATACAGTTACTACAGTTGTTACTTGAAAAAACATGGGATTTCTGTTTCCTGACATTTGTTGGGGCTGATCGTATTCAACATGTGTATTGGGATGCTATTACGTCGATGCAGCCTCTGGCTGTCCAATATTATCAAATGCTTGATGAAGCACTTGGCATGATCATCTCTGCTTTGCAAAAAGAAGACTTGTTGATGTTGGTATCAGATCATGGTTTTCAAGGGGCGAAGAAGAACTTTTATCTTCAAGAATATCTCTGTCGTCTGGGTTTGACTCAAATGCGTAGCCAATCCGTACGATATAAAGCTAAACTCCGGGGTGATGCGGTTGCTCTGCTCTGGTCTTTGGGATTACGTGGTTTTCCAAGCTGGTTGCGGCAACGATTGTATCGGTCAGGCATATTGCCTACCGCTCAGCAACTGCATGCGGTGTGTTTACCTGATTTGAATTGGGCAACTACTTCGGTTTTCATACCTTCTCCGTCAGGATCAATCGCTGGCTATGCTGATATATTTATCTCTGATGATCTTACAGAACAGGATATTGCTCAATTGCAACAAACGTTAAATGCCATTCGTGATCCATCCACTGGTGAGCCGTTCGCTGTCGCTCTCTATCGAGAGGATGCCTTTGGGACTGGTCCTTATGCCCCTCCTGAGCGACATTTGATTCTGATCAGTGGGGCGGACATGACACCATTGACTGAATTGGGCGGACATTCACTTTGGAGCACCAGGAAAAAGAGGATTGGTATTCATCATCCTGATGGAGTCTTATGTCTGTATGGTGCTCAGATCAAGCACGGAGTGGAGATTGCACCCGCGCATGTTTATGATATTGTTCCAACCATTTTGTCGTTTATGGGAGTGCCCTTGCCGGAGACATTAGACGGTCGCGCAATCACGGATGTGTTTGTACAGGATAGACACACGCGATCTCCTACACATGGGATAGTGCAGCAGAAATTGCGCCAGATTCGGGTAAAGAAATTGTAAATCATATTGTAGGAGAAATTTGCTATGAAGATAAAATAATTGTTTGTCATTTGAGTAGCGTACAAAGAGAAAGGCATTTGATCTCCTATATTCACAGTATTTATTCTATTTATATGTGGATTTATAGAATATTCATGTATTGCCTCTTCTGTTATTGACATTTGCAGAAAAAAGCTTTATTCTGAATAGTGGTAAGAAAAAAAAGAATATAGCAAATGGCAACGAACGAGTGGAGTAGTGGCAACGTATCTGTCAGAGAGAGAAGGTCACCGGGTGGAAGCTTTCTTCAGAGAAGCGCTATGAACGTGACTCGTGAGTCGAATACGCGATGTTTGTAAAGACGGTAGTATATTCCGGATCGCCCGTTATAGCGAATGAGAGGATATCTGACACTGATAGATCTGCTCTGGTTGGGCGTGTCAGCTATCAAAACAAGGTGGTACCACGAGCTCTGCGCTGCCCTCGTCCTTGGAGAGGCAGCGTTTATTGTTAGTACGAGCAAAGGAGTACTACCATGTTGCCCAACCGTTATGATTTTCGCAAGATTGAACAAGCATTAGCGGCGTATTGGTCTGAATGTGCGCTGTACGCTTACGATCCAGATGGATCTGGACCCCCGTATACAATTGATACACCTCCTGCAACAGTCTCAGGCGAATTACACATTGGTCATTGCTATTCGTATACGCAGACAGATGTCATTGCCCGTTTTCAGCGTATGAGAGGAAAGCATGTTCTTTATCCAATGGGATTTGATGACAATGGTTTGCCAACTGAGCGTTTCGCTGAGAAGACCTTCCAGCGGAAAGCCATGGAGATGGAACGATCTGCTTTTATCGAACAGTGTCTGGAATTGACGCAAAGAACTGAAGATCATTTTGAACAGTTATGGAAGCGTCTGGGCCTCAGTGTTGATTGGAATTATCGTTATTCAACGCTCTCGCCTCAGGCTCAGCGCGTCTCCCAATGGTCATTTATTCAGCTTTATCGGGCAGGCCGCGCATATATTCAATTAGCGCCTACACTCTGGTGTCCAGAATGTCAGACCGCGATTGCCCAGGCGGAGCAAGAGGATACAGTATTCCCGACCCAATTCTCAACATTGGCCTTTCATCTTCAGGATGGAGCAATATTGCCAATTAAGACAACACGTCCGGAGTTGTTGCCGGCATGCGTTGCCATTTTTGTTCATCCTGATGATTTACGATATACCCCTTTTATTGGCTCAAAGGCCTGGATAGAATGCTCGACGTTGTTGGAACGCGCAAGAATTGAGGTTCCGATTTTGGCGGATACGCTGGTTGATCCAGCAAAAGGGAGTGGCGCGGTCATGTGTTGTACCTTTGGGGATTCCGTCGATGTCTCCTGGTGGCGTATGTATAATCTCCCACTGCTGACCGCCATTGGTCGTGATGGTCGTATGACCGCATTGGCTGGTTCATACAAAGGGCTCATGGCGATTGAGGCCAGAAAGCAGATCTTGCAGGATCTTTCGCAGCAAGGATCTCTGCTTGAGCAAGAGATGATAGAACATTCTGTTGGCACACATGAACGATGTGGAACACCAATCGAATATCTCCATACGCGGCAGTGGTTTATTCATGTTCTGGATCGGAAAGAGCAATTATTGCAGGCTGGCCGTCAGATCAAATGGACACCTGAATATATGCATCAGCGCTATGAGCACTGGGTTGAGAACTTGCAATGGGATTGGTGCATTTCGCGCCAGCGTTTTCTGGGTGTTCCTTTTCCTGCCTGGACATGTCGTACCTGTGGAGAATTTATAATGGCAGAATTAGCGCAGTTGCCACTCGATCCACGAATGACAACACCGTTGCGTCCGTGTGCCTGTGGTTCAAGTAATTTTGAGCCAGAGCCTGATGTTATGGATACCTGGGCAACTTCATCATGTTCCCCGTTTATCATTGGACGTTGGACAGATGATATGCAATGGTTTGAGCAGCACTTTCCGGCTAGTTTGCGGCCTCAGGCTCATGATATTATTCGTACCTGGGCTTTCTATACTATTGTTAAAGCGTTGTATCACACCGGGAGCGTTCCGTGGCGTGAAATAACCATTTCTGGTCATGGGTTATCACAAGAGAGAAGAAAAATTTCAAAATCGCAGGCGCACAATGAGATGGCACCACTGGCATTGCTTGAACAAGAATCAGCAGATGCTTTGCGTTACTGGGCAACATCTGTTAAACCGGGCAATGATACGCCTTTTCGTATTGAAACGATTGCAACGGGACGAAAACTGGTTACAAAGTTGTGGAATGCCTCTCGATTTGCTGCGAGTCGTCTACAAGGATTTGAACCAATAACTTTTCAGGCTTTCGATAGTTTGTTGCCAACGGATCGCTGGTTATTGTCGCGGCTTTATCGGACTGTTTCGGCGGCAACGCTGGCTCTGGAAGAGGGCGATTTCGCGACTGGTCGTGCGGAGATTGAGCGTTTCTTCTGGAATGACTTTTGTGATAATTACCTTGAATTAGCCAAGTCACGCCTGTATCAAGAGGATGAAAGTTCTGAACGACGTGCTGCGCAATGGACATTGTTTCAAGCATTATTGACAACGTTGAAATTACTTGCGCCGTATATACCGTTTATCACTGAGGAAATATATCTTCATTTGTTTAAAATATATGAAGATGTTGAATCGATTCATATTACTCATTGGCCTGAAATACCTTCGCACTGGTTGGATAGTGAGGCGGAGGCGTATGGGACAGCATTATTGGCACTTTTACATCAGGTTCGGCGCTATAAAGCCGAGCATGAAATGTCACTGGGTGCTGAATTAGAAAGTACACAAATAGCTGTTCACCCTGAACTACAGCGTATGTTTATGGTTTGTGTCGGCGATCTCAAAGGGGCTATACGAGCAAAAAAGATGACTATCATTTCCAATGATGGTGACTGGCAGTCGATAGGGCTGTCAATTCAGACATCTCAGGCGTATACCAGATAAACGGGTCAATTATTGTTTGAGCGGAGAAGATGGGCCTGCAGTAACTTCTATTTCAGGTCTGTCTTTTTTTCTTTTATTACTATTCTATTTGAGGACCATCTGGTATGATGTTTACAATTCTTTGTGGTAGGGATTGCATAGAGCATAAAAAGAACAGATATGTCATAAGGAAAAACGTACAATGAACTTGCAAAATCTGCGCGTATTTTTAAAGGTGGCTGAGTTAGAACATATCACGAGAGCAGCAGAAGAACTCAATTTAACGCAACCTGCTGTCACAAAAATTATTCAGAGTCTGGAGTATGAGACTCACCTCGATTTGATTGAGCGTCAGGGTCGACACATCGTCTTAACCCATGCAGGGCGCGTGTTGCAGAAATATGCACGGCAACTCTTTGCTATGGAACGTGAGATGGAGGAGTCACTAACGGCTTTGCGTGACATTGATGGCGGTGAGATCACATTCGCAGTGAACACAACAGCAAGTGTGTATTTATTACCACCGATTATTGCACGTTTTAAATCTAGCTATCCACGAGTAACACTGAATATATCTATATTTAATTCACGAGAAATTCTAGATGGAATCATGAATTGGACCCATGACTTTGGTCTGGTTGAAGGTGATGCGGCCAATTTGCCATCATCTCTCTATGTGCGCTTTTTTGCTCGTGATCATCTTATCTTGACCGTTGCTCCAAACCACCGTTGGAGCAATGTCGATATGCTGCAACCAGAAGAACTAGGCACGAATGAATTGATTGTACGTGAGCGTGGTAGTGGATTGAGGGACCTTATTGAACAAGAACTCTTAAAGAAAAATGTTGAATTACAACCGTTATTGACCCTGACTGATAATGAAGCGATCAAGCAGATGGTAATGAATGGTGTGGGAGCGGCGATTGTCTCATTTTTGACGGTACAGCGTGAATTAGGCAGTGGTGATCTGGTGCAGGTGCCGATAGCCGGGATGGAATTTTACCCTCAACTGAGTTTTATTCAGCGTGCTGATAAACAACTCTCACGTGCTGCTCAAGCGTTTTGCTCTTTCCTTTTCCCGCTGGCTTGAGATACGAATTGATGCGATACAGGAAGAATGTCAGTCTGATGTCTGTTGGAACAGTCAGTTATCTGGCATTCTCCCCGATCGGTTAGCCCTGTAAGCCCCAGCGCGTGCGCACTGCACGTTCTAGTGGTGCAAAGATCAAACGGTCAATTGCCACACCAAGTACGATGATGATAATCATAACTGCAAATATCTGCGCGGTATCAGCCAGATTTTCACCATTTTCTAGAAGACTTCCCAGGCTGATCGTGACGTAGAGCAATTCCGCTGCCATCAATGAGCGCCACGCGAAGGTCCAGCCCTGTTTCAGTCCGGTGAGAATCGAAGGTAATGCCGCAGGAATAATAACCTGACTGGCAAGGGCAAATCCTTCCGATCCCATATTGCGTGCTGCTCTAATATAAAGTGGTGGAGTGTTTTTTACACCCGCTTCAACGCCAAGGGTGATAGAGAAAAGTGCTCCCATCACAACTACAAAAATCATTGCTCGCTCATTCAGACCAAACCATAATAGACCAAGTGGAATCCAGCAGGCGCTAGGTAACGCCTGAAAACCCAGAACAAGTGCTCCCAGTGTTTCAGAGGCATAGCGATTTCTTCCGATCAAGACACCTAAAATAAGCCCCAGAATCACAGAAATGACATAGCCAATGATCAGTCGGCGCAAGCTGACAAGTGTTGCCATCTCAAAAGAACCATCCCGTAGCCCACTCATGATGCGACTCCAGACATCGAGCGGTCCTGGGAACAGATAACTGGGCCAGAGTCCAATTGCTATCAGTCCTTGCCAGATCAGGATGAGCGCGACAAAAAAGCCAACCTGCCGTAATGTTTTGTTGTACCATTGTGGTTGGCTGACTGTTGTTCGTGTTCTGGCGAGATTAGCTGCTGGTTGTGCCATCGTTTTGCTCCTGATTTTCTGCTGCCATTTCAGTGCGAAGTGTCTGTAAAATTTCTGCTGAAAGATCAACCAATCTGTGATCATCTGCCCGCCGTGGACGTGGAAAATCGATGCGAAATTCTTGTATGATGCGTCCTGGGCGAGGGGCAAAGACAACCACACGATCTCCAAGTGTGACAGCTTCTTGCACGCTATGGGTCACAAACAGAATTGTTTTGTGTGTCTCTGACCATATTGACTCAAGTTCGCCCTGAAGGCGATCCCGCGTAAATGCATCAAGTGCTCCAAAGGGTTCATCCATCAGCAGGATTTGTGGATCGATGGCAAGGGCACGAGCAATAGCTACACGCTGGCGCATGCCGCCGGAGAGTTGATGGACGAAACTGTGTTCAAAGCCATTAAGATGCACAATATCAATGAAGCGTTGCGCGATCTCCGCCCGCCGGCGTGCTGGTATCCTGGCCTGACGCAAGCCAAATTCGACATTTTTTTGTACATCCAGCCAGGGGAAAAGCGCAGCCTCTTGAAATAAGAGGATGCGATCTGTGCCTGGTCCCTGCACTTCTGTGTCATGAGCAAATACCTGACCAGTGCTGGGTGTTTCCAGACCTGCGATAATGTTTAACAATGTAGATTTGCCACAACCACTGGGTCCAAGGAAGCAAACGAACTCACCTTCCTGAACCTGTAGATTAACGGGGAGCAATGCTTCTACTGTTCGTCCCTGACCTGTAAAGGTTTTGCTTACTTCTGAGATATGTAATGCTCTGTTTGAAGATAGAGAAATCTGCTCCTGATCTGACAGATTTATAGCATGAGATGCAGACATTGCTTGCTGACTCCTTTATGAAGTAGTTATTTTAGGTAACCCTTTGCTTGCTAAGACTGAGTTTAGTGGGTCGAGATCTACAATGTTGGTAACATCAGGTTTACTACTCCCCAGGAAACCTAGTGTGTATTCATCATTTGCTTGTTCATATAACGTGGATACAAGAGGATCATAAGTGATACTCAGATTATGGAATGCACTATCCAGAATTTGCGTTGAATACGATTTTTGCGTCAATGCCTTTAATTGATTATTCACGATTGTGATGGCTGATGAGAGATTGTTATTGATGTATTGAGCTGTCTCAACATGAGCTTGCAATAATTCTTTGACAATATCCGGATGGGCGTTAAGGAATGCGGTACGAACAATTAAATCTGTAGTGGTAAATTGCTTATTGGGCCAGAGATTGCGCTCGTCGACGAAGACTGTGCCATGATCTTCGATGATAAGGCGGGAGGCATATGGTTCAGGAACCCAGGCTCCATCAATCTGTCCAGCTTTAAACTCATTCAAGATGGTTGCGTTATCCATTGGCAGGATATTGACAGTTCCGCCCTGTTGTGTTGTTTTCAGGTTATGTTGTTGCAGGTAGTGGCGCAGCGAGATATCCTGTGTGCCACCTTGCTGAGGATCAGCGATTTTTTTGCCATTCAGATCAGCCGGGCTGGTGATATGTGCGCCTGGGCGGACAATGAACAGTGCTCCACCACTTGAGGCTCCGGCAATGATTTTTAATGCGGAACCATTACTACGAACGTAGCCATTGATTGCTGGATTAGGGCCGACATAGGCGATATCGATATTACCAGAAAGTAGTGCCTGAATTTCGTCTGGTCCGGCGTTAAAGACGTGGGTTGTGAGCTTATTGGGGCCAATGGCCTGTTGAAATGTCCCTCTCTGGACACCAACTAATGCAATTGCATGGGTAATGTTAGGAAAATAGCCCAGATTTACCGTAACTGGTCCTTTACTACTGGCTGATGAGGTTCCACATGCGGCCAATGAAAAAGCAAGGAATAGGACAAGAGCGATGATGCCGGTAAAAGGTCTTGAGAACGCTCTCATAGCGATGCCACTCCTTTGATGAAATGTCTGAAAATACTTGCGCTAGCGTCGTTTACAATACTCTTTGTTCTAGTAAATGGTATTGCGCTATCCCTGTTTTATTGCCATTGACTGCCATGATCAGATAGAGAGAGATGGAGGGGAGTAGCAATCTCACAGATATAACCAGCTAAGGTAATATCTGTTCTAGAATGATTGACTCACGCTTCGCAAATAAGTGTAAATACAGTTACAATGAAGATCTCTGTTTCTGTGTGCATATCTGCATAAAATGAAACAGCAGTTACATTTATGCTAAGAGGATACCTAATCAAAGAGTGGAAGTCAATGGTAAGAATGACCAGCCGAGGTGTGATATTTACATATTTTTGTGTTTCAATAAACCATGATAAGAGAACCGGAGTATCAGTTACACTGTAGCAGGAGAAGGCATGGGAAAACCATATGTGTGATATCACCACACACATATGGCCAGATTTTACAGCAGCGCTCGTGGTGGTAAGCTTGGCTTATATGTGTGATTGGGAAATATCAGGAACTCTGGCTTGATTCTGCCGGCCCCACTAATGGGCTTAATTTACGTGGGGTCCCATCGCGGTGGAAGAGGAATGGGTTGAGCGCTCCATCTTCATCGGTGGGGGTAAGACCTGCTTCTTGAATGAAGCGAGAAGGGATGGCATCGGAACCGCGATAGAGAAGAATCGAGGATAAAAATAGTTGCTTTTGTGCGCGTGTCAGGGCAACGTAGGCGAGACGACGTTCTTCTGCCAGACCAGAGAGCATAACAGGGCCATCTTCAGCAAGTGTATATGAGCGTCGATGAGGAAAGATGCTTTCGGTCAGTCCCATCACAAAAACAACCGGACTTTCCAATCCTTTTGATTTATGGACCGTCATCAGATTAACGCAATCACGCTTATTCTTGCTGGTATCTTCTGCCTGTTCTTTCAAGCGTGTCATCGCATCCAGAAAGTGGCGAATCGTATGATGTCGTTGCGCGATCTGGATAAGATCCTCCAGTTCGTCGTAGCGAGCCTCAAGTTTGACTTCCTCTTGCTGACCAGAAGATTCACCGCTTTCTTCATCTTCCTGGTTCTGATGCTTACTATCATAGTGACGTAAATGGGTATCATATGCATACTGTCGAATGAGTTTGATTGCTTCGGTTGGATTGTTATTGCATTTTGCTCGTAACCGTTTGATGAGTGACACAAGATCCTTGACGCCTAATTGATGTTCTTTCGCAATCACATATGGATGTTCTTCACAGTATTGTAGTAAAGGGCGACCCGCTGCGTGTGCTGTCAATGACGCATAAAAAGTTGGTGTAAAGCGGTGGGAGGTGCGAGCAGTATTGGTGAAATACTCACGTGTAGGAATATTCGCGACGATGCGGAAGGCAGTATTCTGCTCACCACAATGGACAGGAGTAAAGACATCATCCCATTTCAGTGGTTGGGTTGATGTCCGTGCGTCCAGATACTCCTGATACACACGCATACCATCAATTAACGCCAGGTACGACAGAATATCGCGAGTGGTTTTGCGTTTGAAAAAAGATGAACCACCAACTGAGCGATAAGGGATACGCTTCCGAGCCATCGCGATTTCCAGGGAAGCGAGATGATGATTTGTACGAGAAAGAACAAAGATATCCTTAAATGATAAATCCTCTAGATGTTCTTTCCAGTTTCGTACAAGTTGGTCAATGCGATTGGCGATTCCCTCGGCTTCAGCTTCTTGATCCTCATATGCTGTAACTGTAATGGGGGTACCGTCAGGTTGGGTTGGGCGAAGCACCTTTTCAAATCCGGGTGTGATGTCATTATGGCTGATAAGTTTATTCGCGGCTGCTAGAATTTGTGGTGTTGAGCGGTAGTTATACTCAATTGGATAGATTTTTCCCTTGGGATACATTGCTTTGAATGAGAGAATAGAAGCTTCCGGGCTGGCACCCCGGAATTGATAGATGGCCTGATCTGGATCGCCAACCACCACGACGTTATGTTTAGGGGCCGCCAGATGTTGAATGAGTTTATATTGTGAGGGATTGGTATCCTGTGTCTCATCGATCTGTAAATATGAATAACGTCCCTGCCAGGATTTGCGGAATTTTGGACTTCCTTCAAGCAGGAGAAGAGGAACATAGATCAAATCAGAGAGATCGTAGAGTTTTTCTTTCTGCTTTGTTTTTTCATATTGGATGAAAAATTCCTGGTAGCGTTGCGCTAATTCAATATCGAGGACCAGTTCTGTACGGAAGAAATCCGTTGAATTTTCAGGTTTTACAAGCTCTTCCTTTGCGCGATCAACCGCAGCCAGAACGGTGCCAATCTCGACATCCCAATTCATGCCACGAGAGCGGTTGCTGCGCCATGGGCGTGTAATATCTTCTGCAAGCCATTGGCGTGGGTCGCCGCTGATAAGATGCTTATTCAGTTCCTGTGGTGCCCATTGCAACTTGTCACGTAACATTTGATGACCAAGACCATGGAAGGTAAGGACACGTAGTGGTTTGATATCTTTCGCTGCGATGCCACGAGCTTTTAAGGCTCTGATTGCTCGTTTCTCCATTTCATCTGCGGCGGCACGTGTAAAGGTCACACAGAGAATTTCTTCAGGGGGAATCTTTTCGTCGGCGATCAGACGCACCAGCCGTTGTACAAGGATGGAAGTTTTGCCTGTTCCTGCGGCGGCAATAAAGGCTGCTGGTCCGTCTTTATGAGCGATGGCGGCAGATTGTTGTGGATTGGCTTCAAAGAGCAATTGATGTGCTGATGTTGAACGAGCTTTCGCTTTTGGTCTGGTTCCTTGCGCGGTCATACTACGATATTCTTCCCTACCTATTATTACTTATCAGAGATTCAGCAAAATGTTCTTTGATGCCTCTACAACAAAGGAATGTAGTTCCCTTCTCTCAATTTCCAACGGTGTTGGTGAGTTTGGTGCAAATGTGTTTAGAAAAGTGGAGAAGCATCATTCAGTTGTTGGTATTTCATGAGTTACGGCTATCAAATATAGCAGGTTCTCGCAAATAGAGCAAGTTTTAGCCTTGTTGGCTGACCCGTTTGTGTCTGATTTTTGAATGTGATTGCTATGCTTTTAGGAATACAGATATTCTTCTCTTGCATCATCATCTTGAGCGAAAGAGAGTAACGGGAATGAGAGAAAGAATGTAGAACCTTTCCCTTCTATTGATTGGAACCAGATACGACCGCCCTGACGTTCAACAAGCTCACGACTGAGATATAATCCCAGGCCAGTGCCTGGGATGCCCAGTGCCTGCCCATTCTCTGCACGCATAAAGCGACTAAAGATGCGTGCCTGTTGTTGTTCAGGGATACCAATGCCTGTATCTTTGATACTCACGGTAGCTCCCTGTTCCTCCTGATTTTTCCAGATGCCAATTTCGATGGGGCCACCTTGAGGGCTATATTTTACAGCATTATTTAACAGATTCGTTAGCACCTGTTCGATGCGTTGTGCATCCAGTGATACGACCAGAAAATCTGCCTCGGTGATGATAACAAATTGATGTTCTCCTTCCTCTGTAACCATCTGGAAGCGCCTCACAACACGTTTCACCAGTGCGATAAGATCGGTGGCTTCCTGACGTAATGTAAAACGACCGGCCTGTAGTCGTGTGACATCTAATAAGTCATCTGTTAATTCGACCAGACGTGTTGTGGCCTGATCAATGCTTTGCAAGGATTCCAGTTGCCAGGGAGCCAGTTCATTGCCTTTTCCCTGTATAGATTGTGTCAGAAGTAGACGCACAAAGCCGTGGAGAGCGGCTAATGGATTGCGTAATTCATGTGCCGCTATGCCAATAAATTCATCTTTCAATTGTTCGGCTTCCTTTAACGCCGAGACATCCTGGTGGACGACCAGCGCAATTGGTTCTGGATCAGTTATGGACGAGAATGCATGAGGCAGTTGAATGGGCAATTTCTTTGTGTCCAGCGCAATAGCGTTCACCATGACTGGAAGAGTGACACCATCCGCATGACGAATGATTTCCTGGTGGAAATAAACACTTTCTCCTTGTTGGACGGCTCGTAGTGTTGCTAATTTATCTGATGGCAGGGGACGACCATCAATCTGGAAAATATGAATATGATTTTTCTGCAAAAAGACTTGCATGGGTTGTTCTGTTTCCCAGATGGCTCCCCAGACGGTAGTTGCGGTTTTATTGGCGAGGACGAGGCGGGCATCATGACCGTGCACAAGGTAGACACTGGTTGGTAATTCATCCAATATGCGTTGTACGAAGGAGAGGCGTGCCTCTGTTTCTGAACGCGCTTGTCGTTCCAAGAGAAAACGTCGTGCTTCGGTTACATCATGCCAGACGACAACGGCGCCAGAAATATGCTGTGGTGATTGTTTGGTTATCGTGGATGTTGTACGATTCTCGCATTCTGGCATAGTTTGTTGATGGAGCGGTGAGGCTTTGACAACATATTCATGGCGTTCCTGCTGCTCATCAGTGATAGTAACGGACATATCGGAGTCGATGATGCCCTGTAAGGCGGCGCGTGCTGGTGCATGTAGTAGTGCTTCAAGGAACTGTGATCCTTGTTCGTGTGTTTCCAGTTGTGTTCGTAACTGTTGCGCTTTTGTATTTTCTCGTAAGATGTGTTCCTGCTGATCTACCAGGGTGACGCCATCGGCGATGCTCTCAAAGATTGCTTGTAGCTCCTGAACACGCATGCGCATATTTTGATAGAGACGAGCATTATCGATAGCAACAGCGGCCTGCGCAGCCAGACCCAGTAAAATTTGCTCATCATCGGCAGTGAATTGATCAGGGTCTGGATGCCCTAATAAGAGTCCGCCACGTACTTCCTGATCATGATCAAGTAGTGGTGCTCCTAGAAAACTGCGAATAGTTGGATGACGATGGGGTAAACCTATGGCGCGGAGTTGTTCATGCGAGGTGTGACCATGAGCAAACGCGAAGGCCGCATCGCGGGCTTCCTGGTGCGCCTGAGGAGTTCTTCCCTGTTTGTCAACTTTGGAGATCATTGAGATATCTGCAACGCGGACGGGCACTTTATAGCGAAAGATGGGGGCCAATAATCCTTCACCGCCCAGAGGCATATGGCGGAACATTTCCTCTTGTTCTTGTGTTACGCCAATGACAGCAGCTAGATGGAAAAGGTTTCCTTCAGCGGGAACAAGCAGTTCCCCCTGTTCATTGATAGGACGTAACGTGAACGCTGCGAATTGCGCACCTGTTAGATCTGCCGCAGTCTGCGCAATCAGATGCAGTAAGCGCCCTTCGTCCTGTTCACTTATTAAGGCAGCACCAATGCGGCTCAGGGCTGCGAACCGTTCTGCTGCAGATAACTGTTTTGATGCTTTAACCTGTTTCATGCTGATACATGTCCTTATCGACAATTCCACTACAAACATGGTACCATAAAAACAAAGGATATGTTAGTTTTAGTGATGCTACCTTTATTTATTGTTCGGCTTTTTGTTCTGTGATTTTTTTGTGATATTGAGGTGCTTGTTTGTATGCTTTTTTGAGAGATTGCATGTCTATACTCATTCTCATATGAACCTTTAACTATACTTAAGAATAACAAAATGATAAAGTGGAACGTAGTGATAGCGCTCAAAACTTATCGCAGCATTGCGAGGTCAAAAAAGCAGGCAATATGGAAAAAGCTCATGTATCAACGGAACTGTCGTCAGGATTTGCTACTGGTCGACAGGAGTTCGTGAATGCGGAATGGCTAGCAACGCTCAGTCACGAACTCCGTAGTCCTCTTGCAGCTATTCATGGATATGCGACCTTGCTGCAGCGTTATGATTCTCATCTCTCCGGTGAGGAGCGTCAGGAGTTTCTTCAATCGATTGCAGAGGGGAGTGAGCGGCTGGTTGCTCTTCTTAACCAGCTTTTTGATGTTGCCCAATTTGAAGCAGGTCTGGTCAAACTTCATTTCTCATCATTTGATTTGCTTCAATGTGTACAAGAAATTTTTCAGCAGTTAGAGCAAGAGACTTCATTGCCGCAGCCAGGGACACGTTTTGTGTTACAGCTAGAGAAGGAGTCGATGCCTGAAGAGACTGGATTGTTTATTGATGCAGATCGTCTGCGTCTTCGACAGGTTCTGGTGCAATTGTTGGAGAATGCACAAAAATTCTCCCCCTACGATACACCGATAGAGGTGACTATTTCACTCGTTGATTTCCAACAGGATCAGGTTGTTAGCAACCTTCCAGCACCTATCTGTACTCAGTTAGCAGAACAAGGGCAACCGTTCGTGTTTTTACGAATTCATGATTACGGTATTGGTATTCCGAAGGAACAGCATGAGCGTATTTTTGAACGTTTCCAGAAGGCAAATGTGCAATTAACACGTGAAGAGAATGGTCTTGGTATAGGTTTGACTCTCAGTCGTGCGATTATGTCATTACATCATGGGTGGATCTGGGCCGAGAGTGAACCTGGAACTGGAAGTACCTTTCATGTACTCATACCACTCCATTATCGTCAAGCAAAGGATAGTAAAGAATATGGCTGCGAAGAAAACAACGATTCTAACTGCTGATGATGATCCTCAACTTCTCCGTCTTGTGACACGAACACTTGAGTTGGAGCATTTTCATGTTTTGACAGCGAAAGATGGAGCGGAAGCTCTGGCAAATATTGAAGCAGAACTGCCTGATCTGGTGATTCTTGATGTTATGATGCCCAGGATGGATGGATTTACGGTATGTGAGAGAGTGCGTGCATTTTCATCTGTACCAATTATTATCGTGACAGCTCGTGGGCGTGATGATGATAAAATCAGAGGGCTTAATCTGGGGGCAGATGATTATTTGATTAAGCCCTTCAATGTTGAAGAACTGGTGGCTCGTGTGCGGGCGGTATTGCGTCGGGCACAATTTATGCCAACTGAAATGCCACATGCCACACGGAGCGTGACGACCATTGGGGAGATCACGATTGATTATACTCAACATCTTGTTTCAAAAGGTGGCGAAGTTATTGGCCTGACGCCAACGGAATATCGATTATTGGCCTACTTGATGCAAAATGCTGGTCGAGTGATAACGCAGGATCTTTTGCTAGAGCATGTCTGGGGGCAGGACTATTTAGGTGAGAGTCATATGCTACAGGTCAATGTGAATCGTGTGCGACGCAAGATTGAAGCCGATCCGTCTCATCCTCTGTATATCCTGACAAAAACAGGGATTGGCTATCAATTTGTAGCACAACCTAAAGTATAATGTATGTGATGTATTTGTACCTTCCTCTTTTTTTGGAGAAGCAAACTCCATACGGAAAAATAAGGAGAGAAAAGGAGAAGGATGATGTTTCAGCGTATTTGTGTTTTCAACAGGAGGGGAGATCCAGATAGCCGTTACTCCCATAGCTGCGATAGACGGAATTTTTTGTGTTAATCCCGCAAGGTCATCGCCACAATAGAGTTTACAGTTATTTTTGCTGCTACCGTACAGGCCAGTGTCGTCAGATGGGTTGTTGTTGGATGGGTTTCCATCGAAGAAGCTATCTAGCATAACCTGATATCATCTATCAAGTTTGAAGTTAGCATCATTGCTCAAAAGATTTTGGTAATAAAAACGTTCTTATGTTTGTTTGACAATATTAAACATAGAAAAAGAGAATATTAGAAGAAAAAGAGTAAATAATTGTCATGTTTTAGATTTAAAGAATCCAAGTGATGATTACTGTAAGTATATTGTGGCAAAACAATTGAGTAAAGATATATGTGGATGAAAAGAGAGAATATTCATTGAGTTCTCTGTTTGAAAAGTGTTCCTATCTGCTTGTATAAATTTATGAGACCATGCTACACTTTTAACGTTCCCTTTGATTAGATACGTTTGTACCTATATTTCTGAGAAAGCATCAATTTATGCCTGTTGCACATATTTTTGTTTGTCACGATATTAACGAGCAAAATAGGCAGTACCTGTCTTTATTTGATATTTTTTGTAATGATCTTCGAAATAGGAATATTCAGGTTATTACTTATCCAGGGCGTGCTTCAGATGATGGCTTTTTGCCTTTCTTTTTTCGAGAAGTGCTCACCTGTCAGTGGTTTATCATCTTCCAAACAGCCGGAATTGCAGAAATAGCGCAAGTACAGGTTGCTGTGGCAACCACACAGAAGCTTGTGGAACAGCAGCAGATGCAGGGGATATATCGTTTCGTGGTTAATTCTCACGAGGCTGAACAAGGTTCATTGGAATGGTCTGTTATTCCTGATTTTGACGCAACCTATGACTATCTGTCTGCATTTGAAACGTTCCTTTCCACGTTATTGCCTGATAAGTCTGTGCTTGATACAAATGTGGTTGTGTTACCATCGCCATTGCCACCGCCACCGCCACCTTCGCAGGTTGATCAGGTGTCTATAGCATCAGATTCCGACGATAATCGACCAGTCACAACGTTAAATCTCTCTAAGCCAAACATGAACTTAGTACATTTCTATCAAAGGAATCGGCAGAAGCATGGAAGATTGATAGGAATTGGTCTGGGAGTGTGTATTATCATCGTTCTTCTGGGTCTGGGACTCAATTTTTTGCCAATCCATAATCAGTTAGCGGCAGCACCAAAAGGAGCACTTGGGATGCAAAATATGACCTCAGGTGCATATCCTGATGCAACTCCTACATCCAGGGGAACGAAGTCTGTACCTGCTGTCAAAACTGTTGTGCCAACGGTTCATACCGTGTCAACTCCTATTGTGACTCCAACTTCATCTTCCTCTTCTCAAGTTCAGGTGACTCCAACACCTTCTCGTGTTACCACCCCTGATCCTACAAAAAGTGTTACCATTACAAATAGTTATGATGGGAAAGATCCCTACCAGACTGGTTGCGCGACGCATTCTGATATTCCTTCCACTACCCCGGCAGTTTCTTTTGACAATGGATATGGCACAATTACACTTTATTTCAGTTATACCTGCCATACCGCGTGGGCGTATGTAAAACTAAAATCGGCTGTCCCGGCCAATGCCAGTGGAAATGCTGATATATCCGTATCAACTGGAGGTAGCAATGCGAAAACATACAGTTGCAATACTTCTGGAGGCGATGGGAACATTGAACCAGGTCAAACAGCATGTTATACGCCAATGGCCTATGATGGTCCTGATCAGAGTGCTTCAGCGAAAGGGCAATATACGTCAGCTAGTGGCAGTGTCTATACAGGAACAACGAAAAGTTATTAAGCTATGGCAATGCTAGAATTGATATATTGCTACAGCAAAATTTGTTGGTAGGTGGTGGAGGGCAGGGCATGCATCATATTATACTTGTCGTGCCTGTCACCTCTTGCCCCCCTTGTTGGTATAAGGATACTTATCTAGATCATTGTCGGCCTGTGGTTGTACTTATCTCTCTCAAGCAATAAGGAGCGCACGTTGCCATTGTGGTTCAGTAGCTGTGGAGGTAGCCAGTAGTGTCAATGCCACGCCGATTGATCCCGTGAGAAAACCGGGATCATCTATTGCAAGACCGTTGTTATCACTATCTTGCACCACAAAAGGCAGGTTGGGATCACAAAGTGTCAAAATTTGCTCTGTTAGTAAAGGAATATGCTCATGTATGAGTTTACTGTGCGTGACATGAGCGAAACGCGAACATATGGTCAGTAGCCCTGCTATACCATGGCAGATAGTCGGTGACGAAATACCTCGTTGTTCGATAGGACGTTGTAACACCGTCTCAATTGCTTGCAATGCAAGTTGATGTAACGCCTCATCCTCTAAGGCATCACCGGCTAACCATAGCGCTGACGCAATGCCTGGGGCACCATAGCACCAGGCATTGCGTGCTGGTGGTAGTGTTTGCCACTGTTCAGCATGATATGACAGATGTAATGGAATGGTGGCAGGCCAATTGACACCCCACTCATCGTATATCTGATGTTCAATAATCCATTGGCTGAGAGTTCTGATAGCTTCCTGTTGACCAGGGATATGGTAACCAGCATTCCATGCTAATGCCAGAGCCGCAAGAGGACCGGGAATGCCATGGGAAAGGCCAAGGTTGAAGTAACCATCCGGGTATTCCTGATGATTGAGCTTTGATGGAAATCTCTCTGGTCCAACAAACCAATTTTTGCATCCGGTTGTATTTTCACTACTGAGCCAGATCAAATAACCTAAAAGTTTCAGAATAGCGTTTTCGATCAGTGCATCAGGTGATGGCAGCGAAATAAGATAGCGAAGTATACCTGCGGCACCTGATACAATGTTGTAATCGCTTGCCACAACGCTTGAGTCCTGGTTCTCCCATGATTTTGTAATCACCTGACTCGCGATTTGTTGTTGTAGTTGATGACAGATGTCAGCATAACGTGGCTCATCTTCGCTAAAAGCAGAAAGGATTAATGAGAAACCGCTACTACCATCGAAAAGTCCCGGTTTTTCTAAGGGGTATTGATGTGTGCATTGAGCGGCTAATCGTAAGTATGTGTAAGCATGTTCTTCCCAGCGCTGTTCTGAGAGTGCTCGCGTGAGATAAAGATAGAAATGTGCGATGCTGGCAAAACTATGAGAAAAAAGAGCCCCCCCCTGATGAGCAGACTGAGATTGTTCTGTTCGTTTCTTTAGTTTTGATAGAACATACTCAGGATTTTGCATACGTTCGGCGATGATATGTATATTTGCCAGGGTGCGCTCCCTTTGTGATAGGGGCAAAGAAGGTTGCCATGCAAGCTGTTCATTATCGGTAGAACAAATGGGTGAAAGGTCTGTACATGTTGTTGGATGGGCACTTTCATACATTGAAATGGTTGTCCTTTTTCGTCAGGGAGTATACAACGTATTGCAAAATCAATATATGTATACTCCCATCATGGTTGAACCAGGGTTATGGTACTTACCTTACCCTAGCATTGCGAACAAGACCAGCAAGTGGTAATCACGCTCCAGCTACACTGGCTTTCCCGACAGGTCTGACATGTAGGGGGTGAATCGTGTTTTTTCGTAGTTGGGTGAGAATTTTCTGCTTCTTGTGTGGGGAAAATGCGTATATCAAGCAGAAATGGATTTTGACTGTTATTGTCGTTCTGAATTCGAGAATCAGCGCTCATATATATCCTCCAAATCAACTATCATCATCTACACGTACAATGAGCAAAAAATGAATCAAACAATTAATGATATCATTTTATGTTTATTATTCTAACATATAATTTTAAATGATTCAAATATTTTTATTTAAAATACAATATTGTCTATTTAATGCATGTTTTGTATTTTTTAGGTAGCGCCTCAATACCAGGAAGGACACCATTCAATTGTCGTCCTCCATGACTAAAAACAATAATATCAGCAGCACCATATTCCAGATTTGTACTCATAACACGGTTTTATGATGTGAGTGAGCCAGTGATCCTTTCGTTTTATCAAAGATCGCTGGCTCATTTTTACCGTTCAGGTAGTGAAGATCTAGTAATATATAGAAGTGATTTCAAGTTGGAAACCGGGCAAGAATTGTGATTGTGATTGAATATAGGTATCTACCTGTAAGTTTACATGTGTCATAACCAGATTGCTAACAGTGCCGCCTGCAAGTAAAACTAACAGGTCAATGGGATTAACAGAACTACTTAATGAAGTTTTCAGGTCATTGAAGACCGACGTTTTAATGGCAACTCCTGTAGCTGTCACAACTCCTGATGATGATAGTGTCAACTCGGTAGTGCTGTTAACAGAATGGCTGAGAGTTAAGCCATAAATGGTTGATGATGAAAAGACCAGTACTGGTTCTAATGGATCAGGAAGTTCTTCTAAATGTGCATTCACACCATCAATTTCTGTTGCCTTTAACGTATAGCCTGCCTGTGTAAAATCAAACATGTTTTGCAATGATGTTGCAGTTGACATGTTTTTTTCAGCGTTATGGTTGATCTGCATAAGGTGATCGCTGGTATTTTTAGCTTCGACATTCATTGATACACAACAGAAGATTATGACCTGCACAATAATAATGACGCATGCAGTAAATACATACTTCATAATACGCATTTTCTGCTCCCTAAAATTATTACTATTATTATTAACTAATTGCAAGAGTGAGAGATAGACCAGGCAATGTAATACTATTCGCAGATAAATATGGCGAACTAATAGTTACATTATTCAGTGTAACTGTAGATGCTCTCTGGTCAAATCCGTAGCCTGGAGCAGTATTGAGTACCAGATTATGGAAACTTGCCGAGCTTGCACTTAACGAGGAAACGTCGGTGGTCAGACCAGTGACAACTACTGGATGGCTCTCTGTACCAGCGGCAAGTTTGATGGTTACCGTTCGACCCAATATCTGGACGTTTTTCGTAATTACCTGATTCACAAGTGTTGCATCCATCTGGTTAATAGCAACAGGGGTAGTGTTATCCGCTGATGAGACACCTGGATATAGGTGGAAATTGGTACCGTTTAACGTGTCGGCAGTGATTGTGAAAGGAATTGGTAAATTGGCTGCCATTGCTACTGCTCCGCTACTTACCTCTACCGATATGAATGCCAATAGTAATGCTGAAATAAGAAGAACGCCCCAGAAAACTTTGAAATTTGTTTTACCCACCATTTGTACTGATGTATTATCCGCATCGTGATTGGCGGGCATTTCTACATCGAAATTGTCCATGATATACACACCTTTCTCTATTATAATTTGGGGGTTGGATGAGATTGTGTTTGTTTGATAGGGAGTGGGCGTGCGTTGGGCCGCCATGCGACCCCCAGTGCTCCTCCGACAATCCCCATAAGCATACCAATAATAAGACCCCCGAATCCTGCAACAAATAAGGAAATGAGTGAAAGAACTACTCCAACTGCACCAGTAATCAATGCATAGGATGGAACAAACATTTGAATTATTCCCATCACAAAGAGGAGGGAACCAACTAATAAACCAGACCAGATAGTACTACCAGGAAACAGGGCAAAGCGCAGCAGAGTCACAGGTCCCCATGACATCAGGAGACTTGCGATTATCATCAATAACGATCCCCAGAAAGGACGTTGAAGTCGCCACAAACGAAAGTTTGTAATCCATTTTCGTATATAAGGCGAAGCGTGTTGAGGTAATCGAGCTATCGATAGCAGTAAGGCAAATTTTTCTGTTGTTACAATTGATGTTGTTTCTTCCGTTGGTACTTCTGGGATGGCTACATCAGTAGAAGGGTGGTTGTCTGTTGATGCAGTATTCGTCGTAGTTTGAGATGATTCTCCATTCTCTCTATTATCTATGGGGTTAATTTTAGTTTTATCATGCTGTTGAACCTCCTTGTCTTTTCCTACGTCTTCGTTTGAATTGTTCATAATGGGATCCTTCCATACATCTCGTTGTTGAGAAGTGAACTGATAAGAAGTCAATGTGATGGATATTCTTACCAGATGTAGCGCTGTGGAGATTTTGCACAATCACCGTGGCGTTCTCACTCGCTACATGTTCATTGAGAGTAGAACTGGTTATACGCTATGTGACTTGAAATACAATGATGAATCATCAAATATTTGGGAATCTAATTGTATGGTAGTAATATTTCTGTTGCGAAAGTATGATAGAAAATTTTGTGTTTACCTTTGTTGCCTCCTGTAAAAAAAGTAATTATATGAATAAATACAAAGATATATATACTAATATTTATTATATTTGTCAAGATAATATAATAACAATATATACTCTACAATAAAATAAAATATTTTTACTAATACATTTTATAAAGAAGTAACAGAGAAACAAAATATTATGTTATTTTGAGCAGTCTACTGCCTACGTTGATTTATAGCACTATTCTATGGCAGAGTATAAAATGATGGTGTAAGTTCGATTATCATGTATTTATCATATATTACATCGCAAAATGTTGTAGAGTTTATTGACGCAAATATCTATGAACGAAAATGATTTTTTATGGGTGGCATCGCCATCAAATGAACGCTGCTATTAAATTTATGTAAGATTATTATAGTATTCGGGTATAAATGATTATAAATGTCTTTAATGGTAATTGACAATTATATTAATATATGTCATAGTGAAATACGCATAAGTTAAGTGGTGGATTTTTGTTTGATGAGGATATTTTAATGAGGAAACGGGTTCATCCTATGTTGTCAACACGTAGTGTTAACAAGCGTGGTGAGGGGGCGAATCTTCGGAGAGAGATACTGAATTCTGCTTCTGCTTTGCTTGCTAAAGCGGCTCCGGATGAGAGCGTTTCATTGCGAGCAATTGCTCGCAATGCCGGTATCAGTGCGCCTGCTATATATGCACATTTTGCTGATCGTGATGCGATCCTTGATGTATTAGTTGCAGAATATTTTGAGGCATTGGGTGATGTATTGGCTGATTGCCTTGACAGTAACCTCGATAATCGGCAGCAGTTTTATGCGCTCTGGTATGGATACGTGGCCTGGGCGAAAGGATCGCCAGGACGTTATCGGGTGTTGTTTTCACGTAACCAGTCGAATCTGACCTCTTCTGCAACTAGAATACGGCCTCCAGAGAGTCTCAGAGCATGGGATATTTTGATTGCTACATTAACACATTGTATTGAAGATGGAAGTTCTATAAGCACAGATCCGGTCAGTGATATGAATGCCCTGTGGGCTGCCATTCATGGTTTTATTATTCTTGTTCCTCATACACCACCACATCCCTGGCAACCGACTGAAGTTATGTTGAACCACTATATACATACGCTCGGACGTTTTGTTGGTCAACCGTTATTATATGATGGATGGATTGCGGAATGATAATCGAGTTGATGAACACGAGGTTTTAAAATGATGAATGCACATGAGAGGATTGAAAGCCGCTTCTGAAGAGTATAGGCCTGCCATAAAAGCAATTGTCAGCGCTGCTACTCTTCAGTACGATACGGCTAGCAAACTTTTATTTGTAGGATGTCATTACTCCCTGTTGACCACTTCTTTTGTTTCACTTGTTTGTGTCAGCGGTCTGTTGGTATGATCAATCGTAACTTGCTCAACACTGAACCAGGCAGTGGTTATTGTTAGCACAATTGGTAAAACAAGCATCTGTAACCAATCCCATAATGTATTGCCTCGAAAGCCAGTCCAGGTCCAGTTAAAAGCATAGCCGCCAATTACTAAAACAATAAAAACGATTCCGATGATGATAAGTAGTATCGTCCACTGTTTTTGCCATTGAGGGCGTCTTGTTAACCAGATCGACGCAATTGCTAACATAACAGGAAGAATTAATAATTGTAACCAGTTCCATAATGTATTGCCTCTGAAACCAGTCCAGGTCCAGTTAAAAGCATAGCCGCCTATCGCCAGGATAATAAAAGCACCCAGGATAATTACACATAGAATGCTCCAGAAGTTGCCACCTCCGAGAGAGGATTTTTCCAACTGTTGTGCGCCTTGCTGCGTCGTTTCATGATTGTTTGGTAGATCAGTATTTTGCTTCATTATAATACCCTCCTGGTATTCTGTTGAATGCTCATTAGAATTTTGAGCGCAGCATCGGTGTGAGAAGATAGCGAAGTAGTGCCTGGAACCCATTGAGGGTATTATTATTCACATATCTTCTGCTTTTTCCAAGAACGTTCAACAGACTACTAGCTCTTTCAGAAGTATCGTATGTTAAATCAAAGAATAAGATCGATATGTTTCTATGTGAAGAATAAGCTATGAATATCGACTGATAGGAATAATGTGAACAGTTGTATGATGTAACTTTGGCAACTGTTCGCCTGAATCGCTTGTTTGTTAAGGTCATTTAGCTACCACTTCACTGATGAATGTATGCTGTCTACTTAGCTATATGGTTGACTTCAGCGAAAGGTGTAAGTGACAAAGGGAGCATAACATGCAAAGTATGAAGTGTCCAGAGATATAAATGAGAGCAAGGTTGTTTTTGATATGTTTATAGGGAGAAAGAGTTGTTCTAATAGTATTGATAATTTGGTCAAAGTAATCGTTACTTGTTGCTTATCTCTTTTTCTGGGTTTCGGGTACTAATCCGTGATAGGAAATCTTGACATGAGATAAAAGAATGCTGTAAAAATAGAAAAAAGAACTCTAATTGAAATACACACATTATAGTTAAAATGCATGTTTGTTTGTAAAAAGATAGAGTGAAGAAGAGTGATTTTTCCTTTCCTTTTCTTTCAGGAGTTTAATTATGGCTCAGACTCGTTGATTTGTTGCAAAATTTATACCAATTATCAGGAAGAAGGATGTTAACTGCCGATAGAGGGTGCAGTTGACGTCTTTCTTGTTTTGAATTCAGATTTTTTAACCATTGCTGGATCTGGCATATATGAGCCAGGAATATGCCCATTGAGAGGAGCCGCTAGCATACAATATTCATCGCTTAAATGTCATAAGTGCAGAAATAGAACGCATTAAATTGAATAGAAAGTCAGGATTTGCGACAGGGCAGTTTTACCAAAATCTTCAAATAGAATATTGTTTTGGTGAATATAAAATGTTTTAATGATTATTGGATGTGTAAAGTTTTATTAATGATATGGTTGAGAATGTAAGAGAGGACTGATGGTGCCTGAAGGTTCACGTTAAGATTGATGTTCATCAGGTTGTGTAGCAGATGGATTTTTATTGAATGAGAATGTGATGGCATGTTTTCCGCGGCAAATGTTTCTCATTTTAGGAGTTTATTCACATCTTGTGATATGTTACAGTAATCAAATCCCCGGGCGTTTTATCCTGAATCCTTCAAATCTTGAAGTTATGTGAGATATTCATTACATATTTAGCGTAGTATAAATAGATAATTTTTCAGGGAATTACTTATTATTTACTCTATATACTGTTACTCAGAAATAGAGGGAATAGCACTGTGTTCAGCATTGAGATGGCAAACGAAGATGTATTGCCCTACATTTATCTACCCGATTAGCATTCCGAGCAATTTTCATAAAAATATGGGGATGGAATCATCCATGTCTTTGATTGCATCGACCTATGTGTGTGAAAAGACCGTCAAGGAGGAATACTTTCATCGAATAAGCAATTTGAGTAACATGATTTGTCGTTGATAGTACAAAGTTTATTTGCATTTTGTATTGTTGTTCGATTCACATGTATCTTGAGAGGTAGTATATGCAAGGGAATAAAAGATTTCGTGCCATGACTCTCTTGCCGAGTGTGCTTTGCCTGGTTGCTTTATTTATGACTGCATGTGGTAGTGGGGAGGCAAGCAATGTAACGACTAAAGCACCTGAGAATAAACAAGTACTTGTCAGCATCATGGCTGGTTATGGAACCCAGGATATTACAACCTATGATCCTGCACTAGATGATGATGCTTTCTCTGAATTTGCTATTTATCCGGTTTTTACCGGTCTGGTTTCTCTCAACGATCAAGGTCTGGTGGAACCTCAGTTAGCACAAAGTTGGGATATTTCTACCGATAAGATGACCTATACCTTTCATTTACGTCCTAATCTGAAGTTCAGTGATGGAACTCCATTGACCGCTAGTGATGTTGCGTATAGTATTAACCGCGCTTTATCATCATCTCTTGGCTCACCAACTGCTCCTTACTATTTGCACTACATCAAGGATGCGATTGCGTATAATGGTGGCAAAGTCAAGACGCTGATTGGTGATAGTTTGATTGTGGTTAATCCTACTACGATCGAAATCAAGATCAGTCAACCTATCGAGTTCTTTCTGGATACGTTGACATACCCCTGTTCTTATGTTGTTGAGCCAAGCCTGATCGCTAAATATGGCAAGAATTGGACAGCGCATTTGAGCGAAGGTGGTGGTGATGGTCCTTTCAAGCTCAAGTCCTGGACACACAATAAAGAGATTGATCTGGTCCCTAATCCCAATTATTATGGTCCTCAGCCACAATTAAAAGAGCTACGCCTGCCTTTCTACCAGAATCAGGATGATACATATGGAGATTATCTGGCTGGTAGATTAGATGACGCTGTTATCCCACTGGCTGATTATTCCTCAGCTTCCAAACGGTCTGATTTCCATAAGAATCTGCTTCTGGCGATCAACTATTATACGATGAATTATAATATTGCACCGTTTAATAACATTGATATTCGGCAAGCTTTTGCTCTTGCTGTAAACAAGCAGCAGATTGTTAGTAAGGTCTGGGATAATTCGCTTCTGGCTACGAATCATATCATTCCTCAAGGGATGCCTGGTTACGATCCCAATTTGAAGGGACCCGATGGCACAACTAGTCTGACTGGTGACCCGACCAAAGCCAAGCAGTTGTTACAGGAAGGCATGAAGCAGGCTGGCTACAGTAATGTTTCCAAGATTCCTCCTATTACTTTGGACTACGCAAGCGGCGGCTCTCAGGCTACACAGGCAGAAGTGGCTGTGTTACAGCAGGATTGGAGTGATGTGCTTGGCATTCATGTTAACTTGAGTGATCTGCCCATTAATACATTGTTTGCGAATGAAAGCAAAGGCGCAGCCAATACTATGCAGTTTTATACTGGACCTGCCTGGATTGCTGACTATCCCGATCCAGAAGACTGGACTACTCTCCAGTTTGATCAGGGGGCGGCACAAAATGGGATGAACTATGGACAAAACCATAGTACGGATGCAGCGGCTCAACAGGCTGTTCAGAAAGAGATGGAACAGGCTGACTTGATGCAAAATCCAACACAACGATTAGCAACTTATGATGATATTGAGCAAAAGTTGGTTAACGATGTCATCTGGTTGCCGATGGAACAGCAGTATTGGTCAATATTGCGAAAACCTTGTGTTCTGGGTTGGAAAGATAATGGGATGAATCTTGTGTTACCAAACGACTGGGCAAACATTTACATTACCAATTCAAGCAGTTGTGCGAATGCTACTGTTTCTTAATCGTATGTAAATAAAAGTATATAGATAGGCTGGATGCACATTTGATCAAATGTACATCCAGCCTATCTTTCTTTTTATAATGGTAGTGAATTAGTTTGATTTTTTTCTGATTAAGCTAAAGTGCGTTTTGTATTAAATATTCACAAAAATATTCTGGAAAGTTATTTTTTTGAATATGCTAAAAAGCACGAGATTTGTGGAAAAACACCTGTAGTTGAGCATGTATAGCAGGATGGTAAATAGTGAGTTAACATATTGCTATGTGTTAGAGTTAAATCTCTGTTAATCGTTGCTTAGTGGAGAGATATGTTTACTCTGATTGGAGCATCAGCAGCAGCACATCTCATTATGCTGCTGCTGAATATTCCTATGATAGAGTTAAGAAACAGTGGCGTTTGCGCATGTTGCGGTAGAGATATAAATGTTGTGCCATGCGTCCGGTGGAGTTCCAAATGGGCTATTTACGACGCCTTGAACACAGGGCTTTCGTAGACCAAAGGAGTATTGCTGCTCCATTGGAAACCATGCTACATCATTAACAAGTTGCTGTTCCGCCTTATTATAGTCAGCCATGCGTGTGGTGGGATTTTGTTCAACATCGGCCTGCTCCAGTAACTTTTGATTGGCCTGTTGAGCCGCCGCATCCGTACTATGGTTTTGTCCATAGTTCATCCCATTCTGAGCTGATCCCTGGTCAAACTGGAGGGTGGTCCAATCTTCTGGATCGGGATAGTCAGCGGCCCAGGCAGGTCCAGTATAGAACTGCAAGGGATTTTTTGTTCCCATTCCTTCATCTTTGAATAGGAGGTTGATGTCAATATCACTGGAATTAACCGTGATGCCAAGAACATCATGCCAGTCTTGTAGCATCTCGGCCACTTCATCTTTGGATGCCTGGACGCCAGCACTGGAGTAGGTCAGATTAATCTGAGGCATTTGCTTGACGCTAGTCCACCCTTCCTGTTTTAAACCTTCTTGAAGAAGTTTTTTTGCCAGGGTGGCATTTCCTGTGAGACTGGTTGTTCCATCAACTCCTTTGAGGTTGGGATCATAGCCAGGTTGTCCTTGTGGAACGATGTGATTGGTTGCCAGGAACGTCCCTTTCCAGATTTTAGCTACGATCTCCTGTTTATTTATGGCCAGTTCAAAAGCCTGTCGAATGTCGATATTATCAAATGGCTTCTGATTGTAGTTCATCGTGTAGTAGTTGATCGCCAGGGAGAGGTAGCGATAGAAGTCGGAGCGTTTGGAGTCTGTTGAGTAGTTTGCCAATGGCACGCTGGCGTCATCAAGCTTACCTGCCAGATAGTCAGATTGTGTGGCGTCAGCGGATGTGTAAAATGGGAAGATAATTTCCTTTAGCTGTGGTTTTGGACCTTCAAAATATTGGTTGGGTACTAACACGATTTCTTTGTTATGAACCCACTGTTTCACTTTAAATGGACCATCACCGCCACCTTCGTTGAGATGGTCTGTCCATTGGGCCCCATATTTTGCAATTAAACTTGGCTCAACTACTCGTGCACTGGCACTTGTCAGTGTATCGAGGAAATAACTAATGGGTTGGCTGATTTTAATTTCGATCGTGTTGGGGTCAGTGACAATCAAACTGTCTCCGATCAGTGTTTTCACTTTGCCAGTGTTAAATGCAGTAGCGTCTTTGATATAGCGTAAATAATATGGAGCTGTCTGGGATTGTGTAGCTGGAGCCAGTGCCCGGTTGATGCTATAGGCTACATCGCTGGCGGTTAATGGGGTTCCATCACTAAATTTCAAATTTGGTTTGAGATGGAAGGTGTATGTCAGGTGGTCTGGCGAGACATCCCAGGTGTTGGCAAGTTGAGCCTGGACATTCCCCTGAGCATCCAGGGTTACCAATCCAGTGAAGACCGGGGCGATAGCCGCGCCAGAGAAGGCATCTCCTGCAAGTGCGGGATCGTAGGTGCTGATATCTGAAACGCCACCTCCTGCTGTTGTGCTGACAAGAACTTGTTTGTTGTCAGGAGCTTTTGTTGTGGAAGTGTTTATGCTGTTGCCACCGCATGCAGTCATGAACATGGCAACTATGCATAAAATGCCTGGTAAGAAATAGAAAGGTCGTAATCTTGTTGTTCTTTGCATATTATTACACCTCTATGTTGTGGAAACAGTGCATAAGTGTTATTAAGCAGGTAATATTTGTGTTTAGTTGCTTTCCTCCTTACTGGCGGTATTTGTGTTGGTGGGATAATTGAACAGTTTAGGTTCAATTCACGATGAAGAAAGATGAATGTCAGGGAAAGATGCAATGAGGTAATAGGAAATATTTCGATTAATATTCCTCTACTTGCTCCCTATATTTACATTACGTTATAAATTTCAAATATCTCTCTTGATAGAGTAAGTTTAATTGGTTATTTATAAATTTGTATAATATTTTATCAATAAAATCAGGGGAATCGAGCTTTTTATAGTTGTGTTTGTTTGTAAATGTTGTTGTAGCATAGTTGAGGTGGAGAGTGGGGAAGGTTAAATGAAATTATTATATAAGTTCTATTGTTTGTTCAAATAGAACATAAAAGGAAGAAGTGGGTGTTCTCTGAACTCACAAATAAACTCATTCTTTTCCATTTTTATTGTATCATCTCCTGTCTACTAGCACACTGCCTTTTTGGACGGTTTTTTTTTGCGTCCTTTCCCCTATACTTAGGCGAAAGCGACTCCACTCTGGCGTACCCACGGTGAATGCTCCCCTTTGAGCAGAGAGACCTTTCGTGTTTGTGCTCAAAAAGCCTTTGCATCAGCAGGAGTGTGTCAGACTCTCGTCGTGCGCGAAAGGACTTATCGAGAGATGAAAGGTGAAGAGAGGCTATGGCGGTAAGCGAGCAATCTGTTCTATTAAAGGAGGAAAACGTATGAGTTCCTTTGTCCTTGGTTTTCAGGATATTGATACAACAAAACTCATGGTTGTTGGGGGAAAAGGCGCGAATTTGGGGGAACTTTACAAGATTGAAGGAATACGCGTACCGGATGGCTTTTGTATTTCTACTGAAGTCTTTAAAAGAATCATTGGGGAAATGTCGTCGATTCACGAATTACTTGATCAGTTATCGCTTCTCAAGGTGGAAGACCGGGATAAAATCGGTGAACTTAGCGGTGAGATTCGCAGTGTCATCGAAGGGATAGCCATCCCTCAAGACATTCATGAAGAGATCACTCGCTTCCTTTCCATGTTTGATGAAAACAATGCCTATGCAGTACGCTCCAGCGCAACTGCAGAGGATTTACCGACAGCTTCCTTTGCTGGCCAGCAGGATACGTATTTGAACATTATCGGAAAGGAGGCAATCCTAAAGCATATCAGCAAGTGTTGGGCGTCGCTCTTTACGGACCGTGCGGTGATTTACCGGATGCAGAACGGGTTCGACCACAAAAAGGTCTATCTGTCTGTGGTCATCCAGAAAATGGTCTATCCGGAGGCCGCAGGGATCATGTTTACAGCCGATCCGATTACTTCTAACCGAAAGCGGCTATCAATCGATGCCAGTTTTGGACTTGGAGAAGCACTGGTCTCTGGTCTGGTATCTGCCGATTGTTATAAAGTGCAGGAAGAGGAAATCGTTGATAAGATGATAGCGACCAAAAAATTGGCTATCTATGGACGAAAAGAAGGCGGAACAGAGACACAGCAGATTGCTCCTGATCAGCAAAAGACGCAAACACTTACCAAACAACAAATTTTACAACTTGCGCGCATAGGAAGACAGATCGAAGCTTATTTTGGTTGCCCACAAGATATTGAATGGTGTTTGGTTGATGATACATTTTATATTGTCCAGAGTCGGCCAATCACTACTTTATACCCTATCCCTGAAACGAATGATCAAGAAAATCACGTTTATGTATCTGTCGGCCATCAACAAATGATGACCGATTCCATGAAACCACTGGGATTGTCTTTTTTCCTCTTAACGACCCCTGCACCTATGCGTAAAGCTGGTGGCAGGTTGTTTGTTGATGTTACACCTATGCTGGCTTCACCGGCTAGCAGAGAAAGTATATTAGATGTCCTGGGAAAAGGCGATCCGCTCATAAAAGATGCATTGATGAACATCATAGAGCGGGGAGATTTTATACAGTCGTTACAAGATGGTAAGCAAGAAAAGACTCCCGGTAAAAGCAATCAAGGTCCGTCACTTGCGGATTATAAAACACTAAACGAATACGATCCGGCAATCGTTTCTGATTTGATCAAGCGTAGTGAAACATTGATAGAAGAACTAAAACAAAACATCCAAACGAAATCAGGATCGGATCTGATTGATTTTATTTTGGAAGACATTCAGCAATTAAAAAAGAGTTTATCTGGTCCGCAAGGTTTTGGTATGATTATGACTGCTATGAATGCTTCATCATGGATCAATGAAAAAATGAAGGAGTGGTTAGGTGAAAAAAACGTGGCAGATATGCTTTCTCAATCTGTACCAAACAATATCACTTCGGAAATGGGTCTGGCGCTATTGGATGTTGCAGATGTAATTCGTCCTTATCCGGAAGTAATCAATTACTTACAGCATGTAAAAGATGATAGCTTTTTGGATGAACTGGTTAAGTTTGATGGTGGACAGGAAAGCCGGGACGCTATCAATGCTTATCTCAACAAATACGGAATGCGATGTGCCGGAGAAATCGATATAACGAGAACTCGTTGGAGCGAAAAGCCAACTACTCTTGTCCCCATGATTCTCAGTAACATCAAAAACTTTGAACCAGGTGAAAGCAAGCAGAGATTTGAGCAAGGGCGACAGGAAGCATTGAAAAAAGAACAAGAGTTATTAGATCGATTGAAGCAATTACCAGATGGTGAACAAAAAGCCAAAGAGACAAAACGAATGATCAGCCTCATCCGAAATTTCATCGGTTATCGTGAATATCCAAAATATGGCATGATTAATCGTTACTTCGTTTATAAGCAGGCTTTACTGAAAGAAGCCGAACAGCTCGTACAAACCAACGTTATTTCTGAAAAAGGAGATATATACTATCTCACTTTTGAAGAACTTCGCGAAATCGTACGCACACATAAACTGGATTACCAGATCATCAGCAAACGAAAGGACGAGTACAAATTATATGAAAAATTAACTCCCCCACGTGTTATTACGTCTGATGGTGAAAGCATTGCAGGTGAATATAAACGAGAAAAACTTCCAGAGGAAGCTATTGTAGGTCTACCTGTTTCTTCCGGAGTTATAGAGGGACGAGCACGTGTTATCTTAAACATGGAAGATGCTGATCTAGAAGATGGAGACATATTAGTCACCTCATTTACTGATCCTAGCTGGACACCATTGTTTGTATCCATAAAAGGTCTGGTCACCGAAGTTGGTGGACTGATGACCCATGGAGCAGTGATCGCACGTGAATATGGTTTACCGGCAGTAGTAAACGTAGGTAATGCCACCAGGCTGATCAATGACGGACAGAGAATCCGGGTTAATGGAACGGAAGGCTATGTCGAAATCCTATAAGGTGGAAGTTACTATCTGGTGTTGCCCTGTTCAGACGTAAGGCATATGGAACTTTCAGAAAAAAAAGAGCACTATTGCCTGTTATGTTGATTATTCCCTCTATGTTTTATCTTTGTCACTAACAAGTCTGAGCACGGGCGATGCCGCCCTTGACGGAGAGGCTGAGCGCCGAGTGCGACCAGGAAGGACCTCCTGCATTGATGAGCACAATTAAACCCACTCCACGAGTGATCAACGTTGATCAGAACGCGGCCTTCCTCACCAGTGGAGCGACCTTTTTGTGCGTTTCTGGGTTCGGTCAACCGAACAACAGTGCATAGAGAGTGGGAGTCGGTGCGAGAGGAACAAGATGGGGAAACAGTGGGGCTGTTGTGAGAGGGGGCACTCCTGAGCGACCGTCCAGAGAAAGACGCTCCAGGCAGGAAAAGAGCGCGACGGTCATATCTTTTGCGGATCCCTGCGTGCCCGGAGCCTGCTGGACGTGTCACACGCGACGTGTGCTTAATAAAATACCTCAACGAGGGCGTCGACCCCTGGTTGGTCAAAGGTCATCGTCTGGTTCGGTTTGATGATCTCCTCACCCTGGTTCCAGCGGAGACGAGCCACCGCATCCACTCCCGTCTGTATTTTGACCAGATGGGGAAAAAAAGGTGACTGACCGGGTGAGACACAGATGGGATCAGGCACATCCAGGAGCCAGACGGCGGCTTGAAATGGAGCGCACGTCTCTGAGGCCACTTTGGGTGAAGAGACCGCCTGAGCGTGGGCACTGCTCCCCCCAAACACTCCAATGAGTGTGAGTGCCAGCAATAGAGCCGTTGCGCCGATGAAAAAGCGCTTCACCAGTAGGGGTGTTTTCTCCGTTGTGCAAGGTTTTAGGAACCAATTAAAATAGTCGATGTTCATACTTCATCTCCTTTGTGTGTTTTTGGTGTTGCCTGTGACCAGGCTTCACTATTGTCTTGTCTTGAAGGCACATGAACCCTTCACTTATTAGTGTAGGAAGAGAACCAAACCAGGAGGTTTTTCAAGGTATACGAGAGGTTCAGCTTTCAACAGGGATGACGATTGATTATCTCGACACCTCTTAAGAAAATACCGAACAACGAAAAGGAGGACATCATCTTTGAATTACTTTCTTCGTTACGCAAGATTATCCCTGTTAGCCCTTGCGTTCTGTGCTGCCACAAGTTCCCACGTCTTTGCCCAAACCTCCGATCATGGTAACGTTGGTGGGAACGTGTTTAGTGTTGCAGGAGTTGAAAACTCCAGTCATGGGAATGTTGGTGGGAACGTGTTTAGTATCGCAGGAGTTAAGAACTCCAGTCATGGGAATGTTGGTGGGAACGTGTTTAGTATCGCAGGAGTTAAGAACTCCAGTCATGGGAATGTTGGTGGGAATGTGTTTAGTATCGCAGGAGTTAAGAACTCCAGTCATGGGAATGTTGGTGGGAATGTGTTTAGTATCGCAGGGACTGAGTGGTAACGTCGTTGCTAATGAGCCATAGAGTCCGATGTAGCTGCGCAAGTTTTTCTAGATCCTATCGTGATGAGTACATGACCTATCATGTAGGTCATGTACTCATCAGGCACTACCAGGTATTACGTACTTTTTAGCTCCCAGCGTACATGCAGTTTGATGGCTACATGACCTTCTCCAAGTGCTTCCCCACATTCTTGCCAGCAGGTCACGAGTTCATTTGGCAGCGCAATGGTCCTATTGTCTTCGACAGAGACCGCCTCATATCGGCTCACCAACTCCAGGGTGATGCCTCAACAGCCACATCAGTCATCTCCTCTAAAATAGCATGGAGGAAGTGGGTACACGCCTGAGTAAAGCATTTGTGAACTGTCGTATCTGTCACCTCAACCTCCCGCAGTATTGCCACGGATGAAAGTTATTCCAGGTTCGCATCAGGCTGGCTTAGCCAACCAAAAGCCAGTATTTGAAGTAGATCAGTTCCACCTTAATTTTCTTTGTCGTTCAATACAACTCGTTATCTCTTGTAGCAACAGGTTGTTGCAAAGACATCACTTTGTTATAATAGAGAGCGTAGCCGGAACAGGAACGCCAGGCAAGCATCAATGCTTGTTTTTTGTTGCATATGCAACACCGAGGAAAACATGTCGCATGAAGAACAGACCGACTTGCGCATTCGGCGCACCCATCACTTCTTGCAAGAAGCGATGATTGAACTGGTGACAGAGAAAGGGTTCGATGCTATCACGGTGGGCGATATTGCCGAACGGGCCATGATCAACCGAGCCACATTCTATCGCCATTATCAGGATAAATATGACCTGGTGGCCATGATCTTTGAAGAAGCGGCCAATCATCTGGTGGAGGATATGAAACCCCTCCACAAAGACATTGATCCTGGGGAGAAGGAGGAGAACCTACTAGAGATCTGGAACCAGTTCTTTGAGCATATCGCTGAACATGCCCGGCTCTACCGAGCGATGCTGGGGAAAAACGGGAGTCCGTGGTTTGCTGCCAGGATGCGTGAGCACATCATGAAGCTCATACTTGAGAACGAGAGACGGTGGGAACAACAGGCGGGACCAAGGCCCAGGCCACGGATCGATCCAGCCATGCCAAATACTCTACCAGTGATGCAAATCTCATATGTTCTGATCGGCACCATTGTTTGGTGGCTGGAGAGCGAAAAGAACTATACTCCCAGACAAATGACCACCTGGTTCTGGCGCTTTGTGTTTTATGGTTATCTCTCTGTTCGTGGGTATGAGGCTCCTGCGCAAGGGAAGGAATGAAGCCAATCCAGGTTCTGCTTCTGTTGTAAGAATAACCATTGCATCGTGTACGCACAGGTTCTGTCAGAACTCAGAACACAGAATGTGTATCAGGTGCCTGAAATGCTTGCTGATGGCTCTCAAACGGGGGCACCACCCATCTTGATCTTCTCGCTGCCTGATCGCTTTTTTCATCTCCTCTGTTGAGTTTTCACCATGTGCTGCCCACTTTACGGATGATTGTGGTGAAACCGATCACTGATAACAGGGAAACTTTTCCATGTTTCCCTGTTATAATCTTCTATAAGCTCTACAAAATTCCTTTAGTTGACAATACCACTTGAAAATTTTTTGCTCTGTATTCTGATCGAATTATTTGCTAGCTATTGCTGTGAGTGTCGATGCCTGCCCACTGGGAACAGTGGGGATAGGTTTTGCCGTTTGCCCACTGGGAACAGTGGGGATAGGTTTTGCCGTTTGCCCACTGGAAACAGTGGGGATAGGTTTTGCCGTTTGCCCACTGGGAACAGTGGGGATAGGTTTTGCCGTTTGCCCACTGGAAACAATGGGGATAGGTTTTGCCGTTTGCCCACTGGAAACAATGGGTTTGAGTGTCGGTGCTGATGCGCTGCTCGCCAGTGCCACATGGCTTGTTGTCACGATAAAGCTCCCAATAGCCAATGCACACATCACGGCGAAAAGCAAAATTGTCACACGGGTGATGGTGCTTTTTGGGAAGAGTTGGCGTATTGACTGTCGCATAAGATTTTCTTGAACCTTTCTGTTGATTGCTGTCCCAAAAGCAAGGACAGGTTGGAGAGGCAAAAACAGGTCTAGGGTGCAGTCACGTGAATTATTGTTGTCTGCTCTTTTTCTCATTTTACTCTCCATGAGTGAAACAAATGAATGAAGAGGCAAAACTGTTTGAATGTTTACTTGCCTCTCTCACTATGCATATCGTAGAAACCTAGAAAACGCTGCATCTCGTCTGAAAGTCCTAGCATCGTGCAGCGATCTGATGTATGACGCGCATCGAGGAGAAGGAGGCGGAGTGCTCTGTTCCTTACCTTTCCTATGAGTTCCCAACTGTCTGCATTGGTTTCGGTGTTGACCCCCCTCCTGGAACGACTGTTGGACTTGGTCCCCCTTTTGGAACAACTGTTGGTGTCACCGTTGCCTTGATACAAGGCGCAGACGTGGCTGCGATCATTGATACCAGTGGAGGTGGCGTGGTTGCGGCCATTGGCATTGGTGGAGACGGCGTGGACGTATTCGTCGCTGTGCTTGGACACTGCTGTAGATGCTGGTTCCCCGGTCCAGATGTGCTTTTTAGCTGGGTGGCATGGCTGCTGAGCACGGCAAAACTGCCAAGAACTACAAGGAGGACGGCCACAGACAGCCAGGTTCCCCAGGGAGAGGCGTTTCTGCTTTGCGCTGTTTGGTGGACGTGATGGCGTCTGGGATGTTGCTCGGATTGTTTGTGCAGCGTGTTGCTCTCGCCGTCTGCTTCAGGTGCTCCAAGAGCAGCGTCATAGTACTGAGCAATCGCTTTCCAGGCATGGTGCAGCGTTTCTTGCTGTTGTTGTGCGTAATAAACTCGGAGGAGGTTGACAAGGTGGACATCTGGATGGTTTTCGTCTGGTTCTTGCGTTTCATCCTGCGCTATCCATTGCTCTCTCTCGTGTCGGGAACGCTGGTCATCGTCCGGTTTCATGATGATCTCCTTTTTCTTGAGCATGATAACTGCGGCGTAAGAGATGAAAGGTCCGCGAGAGTAGCGCCCGAATGCTCCCTTCACGCTTCCCCACAAGCACCGCAATTTGTGCGCAGCGCAGATTCTCGCCGAAGCGCAGATACAGAACGCGTTGCTGAAGGGGCGAGAGACGCTTGAGCAGCAACGCAAGATGCTCAAGCTCCTCGTGTTGGATACTGACTAGTTCTGGCTCCTGCTGAGGATCATCGGTGAGCAGATCCTCTCTCTCTCCCAGATCAAACGCTGTTGTCAGAGGCGATTGCCGATAGCGATCCACCACTTTGTTGCGTAGCACCCGCCAGAGCCATCGCTGTTGCTCATCGGCGGATAAGGACGCAAAGAGTTCACTTTCCAGTGCTGCGATAAAGGTATCAATCAAGAGATCTTCCGCGTCTTGTGCAGAAGAGAGCTTGATGGAGAGATATTTCAACATTTTCTCAGCATGTTGCTGGTATAACCAAGCGAGTTGCGTCTTCGTGATACCTTCCGCATGCCGAATCATTACACATGGCTGTTTCATCCGTAGGACAACGGCCTCCCTGCTCTTTTGTGATGTCATCTCTTCATATCGGAGAACCACCAAAAACGCTGCATTTTACCAGAAAGTCCCCTCCTCAAGGAGATGTGCTCACAGGCCGAGGATTACGACTAAAAATTCTATAAGGTGTCATATTTCTCTTTATTTATTTGAAATATCTTTATACTATTTCCAGATCTATTAACGGTTTCTCATGTTGAAACTGTGTAGACCCATTTGCTTTTTCTCCGACATGAGGGCAAGCCGAGGGAGACACTGATGAAACGTGTGACAAATGTTGTCTATCAGGGTGGATTGAACCCTTGTACAGATCATGGAGAATCGTATGAAACCTATCCATATTTTCATTGGAATCTTGGTGCTTTTTTCTGTTATTGGACCGCAATCTGCTGTAACACGGGTGGCAGAAGCAAAGTCGTCCTCAATTGTGTTGACGCCCAGCGTACCTTCACCTCAACCAGTAGGTACACCTATTGTCTGGACTGCTCAAACCGTTGACGCTATGCCTTTGCTCTATCGATTTAGTGTCCGCTCGCTCTCTTCTGGCTCCATCGTTGCTCTACGTGACTTTAGTCCCAGGAACACCTTCATGATG
>Ga0310811_10000429_pt1 | contig 56306 bp, 25 predicted proteins | sample YCmetagenome_FD_207642 | JGI IMG/M metagenome (GOLD analysis project Ga0310811, IMG submission 207642) | Soil microbial communities from experimental microcosm in Duke University, North Carolina, United States - YC | ecosystem: Engineered > Artificial ecosystem > Soil microcosm > Unclassified ... | reverse complement strand
GATATTTCGTTTGGGGCTTTATTTTAAAAACATATATTTGCAATCCATTTCGGGGGATTAGCTCAGCTGGCTAGAGCGCTTGCATGGCATGCAAGAGGTCATCGGTTCGACTCCGATATTCTCCACTTATAAAAAAGCACTTATGTTTTCATAAGTGCTTTTTTATGTTTTATAGGACTGTTTTTTAAATCGAGTTGTAATTTTTGTTTATATTAAAGACTTTTGTTTTAAATATAACTAATTGACATACAACTATTTGATTAATTAAAAATATTGAGAATGTATGCAAGAGGTCACCTTTTGAAAGTTGGGATTTTTTTTAGCATTTGTTAGATTTCGCTAAAAGTAAAACGGCGGTAAAACGAGCGTGAATTAATAACAATTTTGATAATAAGAAAGAAGCATGCATAAACCGTAATCCTTTCTCATCGTTGTCAATTTGTTAAATAATTTACAAAGTGTCCCATTTACTCATTTCTCTTTCTTTTACGCTATCTACGATCTTTGCGTACACTTGAGTAGTTTTTAAATTAGTATGTCCCAATAGTTTGCTCACCACCTCTATAGGTATACCAAGAGTTATCGATACAGTTGCAAACGTGTGCCTCGCAACATGGCAGGTAAGTTTTTTTGATATTTTATGATTAATACCTATTTGTTTTAGAATGCGGTTGGTTACTTTGTTGCAATATACTCGAAATACAGGTGCAGAAGATCGGTGCATTGCGCCAGGAAGAAGTTGAAGTGCTTTTTGAGTAAGAGGAATTGTCACTATATATCCTGTTTTATGCATTTTTATTTGTAATATATTTTTTTCAATAGCAGTCATTCTAAGCGACTTAATATCCGAATACCTCAAGCCTGTATAGCACGAAAACAAAAAATAATTAAGAACTTCTCTTTCCATTGGTTCAACTATCTCGCCGGCGAAATAGGATTGGGATAGCGCATTCAACTCCTCTGCAGTGAGAAAATCCCGTTTCCCATCTACTTTTTTTATGGTAATATATTTAAAAGGATTTGTTTTTATGTGGCCATATCTGAGTGCAATATTTACAAACGTACGTAATGAGCGTAAACTCTTACTTGCTGTATTTTCGTTATTACCCAAGTGATTTATCATATAGTTATGATAATCGTTGATGAACTTCTCGGTAATTTCAGAGAACGCTATTGCTTTTTTAAACTTCAGTAGCTTGGTGACTTGTGATTTATAGCTATACCATGATTCTGATCGCAGCCTGGTTCTGTTTTCTTTAAGATGGTGGAGGATATAATCGGTAAAACTGTCATCGCTCTGGCCTGCAGACAAAATGTGATCTTTGAATTGTCTTAAGCTAATCGGGTATTCATCATTCACGAAGTTGTTAACAAGCAGTTTTAATGCTTTTTTATCATAAGCATCCAGAATAGTGTTATAACGCTCATGCAATTTGTTCGCTTTTTTAACGCGCTGGCGATTAATTGACCAATCTTTATAAAGGAGGGTGACAGACGTAGCTATTTCAATTTTTTTGCCGTTTTGGAAGGCGCGCAGGTAAACAGGATGTTGTCCATCTTTGTTTTTTTCTGGTTTTAAAATAAAGTTGTAGGTTATTTTTCTGTTCATGGCTTGTGAAGTATTAGTGAAGTGTAAATTAGGTATTTGGGCCTGTTTTATAGGGATTTCTATATAAGAAGGCACATTCTGGGCTAATGGGAAAACCATATCCACTGAAGGCCAATGCGGGCAAAAGTTTCCAGGGTAGTATCGTGCTAGGTAAGGGTTTCGTATTAAGCCCTGAAGAAGCCGCCGCGCTTATCGTTAAGGACCAGCGTAATAAAGATGTACTATTCCCTTACCTTAATGGTGACGACCTGAATAATGATCCTGAACAAAAGCCGTCGCGCTGGGTGATTAACTTTTTTGATTGGAGCGAGGAAAAGGCACGTACCTATCCTGATTGTTTTGAGATCTTGGAAAACCGCGTTAAGCCCGAGAGACAACGGTGGAAACTTGACGAAGATGGAAATGAGATTATTGGAGAGTACGCTTTACGGAAACCGCTACCGGAAAAGTGGTGGGTTTATGGAGAAAAAAGGCCTGGCCTCTATAAGACCATATCTCAGTTAGACCAGGTAATGGCGATAGCCTTAACAAGTAAAACAGTTGCAATCGCCATACTTCCTTCCAACTGGGTTTTTTCTCATTCATTAGGCGTTTTTTCTTACGATGATTTTACTGTATTTTCTTTTTTGCAATCTACAATTCATAACATATGGGCCTGGCAATACGGATCATCTATGAAAAGCGACCTTAGATATACGCCGTCGGTTTGTTTCGAAACATTTCCGCTCCCGTTGCAAGCGATAGAAAAGCAAACAGAAGAAGAAATATATTTTATTGGAAAGAAGTATTATGAAGTCAGAGAGATATTGATGAGAAAAGCGAAAATTGGTCTTACCAAGTTGTATAATTTATTTCATAACGAGAAGTATAATGGTGAACTGATAGTACTAGTTCAAAAGCTGCGAAACTTACATATCCAACTAGACACAGTTATTTTAAATGCTTATGAATGGAATGACATTTCACTAAAACATGATTTTTATGAGTTAGAACATTTACCAGAAAAAGACAGAACGCGTTTCGGTATACATCCGGATTCACGAAAAGAGATATTAACCAGATTATTAAAACTCAATCATACCAATTATACTAATGAACAGAATGATTATACCTCACGTCAGTTAGCTAAAATTATATCCAACAACGGGTAATCATTGTTAACCTTTTAATTAATCCGCTCGTTGAACAAGTCAATGACTGGGAAAATTTTGAATAGATTTAACGCTATCTTCGTTAATTGATTCAGATATGCTGTGTATATCATGGTTCAGCTGTAAGAGGCGCTTTAATAATTCCTTGCGAGCTGTTGGATGAATTGTAAATCGAACACGGTCACTTTCGGGTAAATGTTCTAACTCATAAAAATCATGTTTTAACTTTATATCTCCCCAGTCGTAAAGCTCTAACACTAACTCATCAATTACACAATGGCAGGTTCTTAATGATAAAATTTCAACTTTCAAGTCGTCTTCAATCAGCTTAGGTGAATGAAGGAAGTTATAAACGTCTGTCAATCCTAAATTGAAACGATTCATTATTTTTAAGCGTAACTCTCTTAGTTTTACGCCTTGCATCAAAGCATTTTTTGAGAGTATATTTTCAGGAAAAGGTAGAGTTTCAAATGATTTGCTTGTTGAATACCTTAATGTGGCGGCTCCCATTGTAGAACTGTTTTTCCAAGCCCATACATCATGAATTGAAGAGGAAAGAATGGAATAGTTAACATAAGAATCAATTGCCAAAATTACCGTTGCTTCCGAATAAACAATTCCTTTAGGCATTATAGAAATTAATAAATATTTCGCGTGTCTGTTAATCGCCATTACCTGGTCTAACTGAGATATGGTCTTATAGAGGCCAGGCCTTTTTTCTCCATAAACCCACCACTTTTCCGGTAGCGGTTTCCGTAAAGCGTACTCTCCAATAATCTCATTTCCATCTTCGTCAAGTTTCCACCGTTGTCTCTCGGGCTTAACGCGGTTTTCCAAGATCTCAAAACAATCAGGATAGGTACGTGCCTTTTCCTCGCTCCAATCAAAAAAGTTAATCACCCAGCGCGACGGCTTTTGTTCAGGATCATTATTCAGGTCGTCACCATTAAGGTAAGGGAATAGTACATCTTTATTACGCTGGTCCTTAACGATAAGCGCGGCGGCTTCTTCAGGGCTTAATACGAAACCCTTACCTAGCACGATACTACCCTGGAAACTTTTGCCCGCATTGGCCTTCAGTGGATATGGTTTTCCCATCACCTCGGAATCATCTAAATAAGGTGTAATCCTATCAACCTTTTTATTGTCTAAAATGATGGCTTTATTCCATGATGCACCTTTATGTATTGTAATCAACGATACTTCTACCGCTGCCTGCCCCGGCCACCGCATAGACCGTACCGCATGATTGATAATACCGCCGTTTGAGCATAGAATGTCCAACCCTCCCTCACGTGCAGAGCCCTGTGCTATTGTATTTGTAGAAATTAATGATTGAAAACCTCCTGGCTTTATCAAGGTAAATATCCGCCTGAAGAAATAAGTAACCAGGTCGACAGCGCCAATAGGTTTATAGGTGCACTTAATGTACTCCAAGAAACGGTTGCCATAAGTTCCACTAAGTTTTTGACCGCCTAAAAAGGGTGGATTTCCCAAAACGCAATCAAAGCCGCCTTTTTGAAAAACTTCAGGAAACTCAAGAAACCAGTGAAAGAAAAAATTCTGTTCGCCCACAGCCATGCTTCGCCCGCGGTCCTGTATCTGTGAACCTGAATAGAGATAGTTGTTATATCTACTTTGCGTGGTAAGCGTTTCCTTATTATCTGTCGTTTTAGAGATAAAAAATTGCGCCGCCTGTAAATCAGCAAGCTGTTTCAAATGAAACCATTTTTTACCATTGGTCAATTTACCATACGCTTCAGCTTTAGCAGCAATTTGCTCCGGAGTTTGTTCTGGTAACTTATTAAATTGTATAAAACCACTCTGCAGATCTATTAAATCGTTGTCGGTTGTATTTACATCGAACAATTCGGCCATCTGTTGTTTGCGTTCCTCATCATTACGCTTTTTAAAAGCCGCCGCAATGATTTTTTCGTCGCCTGGCAAAGTTTTAAAAGCTTCGGAGACAATGCCGTTTTGCAACTCTTCATAATGAGCAGTCCCTACGATGGCATTTCCGTTTTTGATGTGATGATCTAAAAAGTTTAAAGGCTGCCCTGGGTCATGCGCTTCCAGCCATAAGGCTACTTTACATAACTCAACTGCTAATGGATTTAGGTCAACACCGTAAATGCATTGTTTAATCACATCTCTTATAGCTGTTCGTAATACAGGTGGTGTTGGCTGCTCTTCATTGCTACGCAACTTAGCTAGTTCAAACCCTATACGGCGGGCTGCAGACAGTAAAATATGCCCGCTACCACATGATACGTCACATACCGAAATGCTTAAAAGAGCGGCTACTCGGTCTGTTGCTTTAAGTTTATCGGCTATAATATGATCAAGGGAATGATTGATAAGCGGTTTCACTAACTCCTCTGGTGTATAGTATGATCCGGATGAAGAACGCTCTCCTCCCTGTTTAAACCTGAAAATACTGTTTTCCACTACGGGTTCAAACTCTAATAACCCTTCATATACCGATCCAAATTCCTCCACGTCCAGATCGGCGTAATTTACCCGCACAAGTTGTTTGCTTTCGTTTTCGAATGTTACCAGGTGTCTGAAAACTTCCAATAAGACTTTGTTGTTCAAATGGTTATCGCTAATACTGCCTACCGCATTGGGGCTGAAGATTCCCGAACCCAAAGCATCTATACCTAATTTCTTACTGTACTTATTGTCTTCAAAAAGTCTGAAAGTTGTTAGCAACGATTGCCATAAGTCTGTTTTACGGGGTTCTATATAAACAGATCTGCTCACCAGATGTGTAAGACGCTGCACACTGTAAAACCGGTAGTAAATATCTTTTAGTTTCTTTTCATTTTCGCTTAGGTTTTGTTTATAAATCAGGTTACGCTCTTCAATAACCAAAAGAAATAGTATACGATACACCGAGCGTAATATGTACAGGTAAAATTCCTTTGCAGACAGTTTACCGCTTTCAAACTTTTCCCTTAAAGCTTCATTCTCCGGCTGTGCTAAAATACCGTTGGCAAGTGCTTCGATGGAATGCTCTACAGCCAAACTTAACCGTTCCCTGATGCGTGAACCAGAGGACAAGGCTTCATTATGATAAAACTCAAGAATTGAGTCGGCAATTGTTTCTTTTTTATCATTAATGCGGGAAGCATGTAGTAGACGGTAAAACAAAGCAAATTCAGCATAATGGCCCTCTTCCATCATTTGCTCCAAGTTAAATTCCAGATAACTGAGCCGCGAAAGCCTGGTAGCATCTCTCAAAACCCTGAAGTAAGATCCATTGCTTACAAATCCGTAAATATGATCGGTGCTGTTGATATATTCCTGAACCAATGCATGAGGCGAAAGACGCACGCCCGATTCAGCCTTTTTATCCATAGACATTTCACTGCCAACTATATGAATAGGAAAACCATCTTTATTATTAGCACGATGTGAAATGGCGTACGATTTATTATTTATAATTTCGGCTGTTGATGCCTGCATTTCGTAGCCCAATATTCCCAGCAATGGAAATAGCCAATATCTGCGGGTTTCTGAGGTGCCGGTTTCGGCAGTTGAAAGACTGCTGCGTTTTTGTTTAAAAATCTGCCAATGCGTGTTTAGTAAACTCCAGGCATTATTAATTTCATCTCTAACCTGTTCGCTGGGTTTAAGATTGAAGTCCTTTGGCGATTGGTAACGAATATCATCCTGGCGAATTTTTTCAAGAATTTCACTCGTGAATATGTTACCTTGTATGTTTACTGTTATCAACTTCATGGCTGTCCGGCTATCAGAATAAATTTTTAGGTTTAGGTAATAATATGTACACGCCCATTATATCCGGCGGCAATACAGGTACTGATTTTTCGTAACTTCTACCGCCAATAAGCTCCTTAAAGCGACTATGGGCTTCTACTAATTTATCAGCCCTATCTGTAGCGAGTTTGATAAATATGTCTTCCTTATCATTAAATGACTTTAATTCTGAATCAATTTGCGCTTGCTGCATTTCCAGCGTCAGGTTGCTTTGCGGAACAGCATCCATCAATAGTTTTTTGGCCTCTTTAAACAAAATGGTATCAGGTTGGCCATCGTTATTTAAGTAACCCCATAAATACATCTCCTCAGCAACAGATTCATTACTTGAGCGAACCTCTCTCACAACATTTCGAACTCTAAACATCACCAATACTGTGCGTTTTTGAACATTAGCAGTTTGTATTACGCTGGTACGGGCCAAGTGGTATTGATTGCCGTCGTTTTCAAACGCATTACTAATAATGAACTGACACAATTGCTCTACAAAACGATGATTGCGACCAATGTATTTATAACTCTTAGATGTTGGTGATTCAAATGAAATACGGGTATCCAGTTTGTTCTTTTTCCGATCTTCATTGGTTAGCAATAGCAGTTGAAGGTGTTTGGGCAAATTAAGTATCTGTACATTATACCCATTTCTTTCGTGTGCTATATTAGCACCCAGCAATTTTAACGCGTATACCACAAAGCTTTCTACGGCTTCAATATCGCCAATTGCTTCATCTACTTCTTCCAGGTCTTTTCTAATTGTTTCGGCATCAACGGTTTCATGAGCAAATATCGACCGGATATTTTCACCTTTACGGCGCGCCTGTTCTAACTCGCTTTCAATTTTTAGCTTATCTTCCTGAAATAAAGCCAGTTGTTCGGCCGACGACGGGGAATTTAAAACCTTTTGTGTCAGGTCGGCCATTATGGATTTATTGTTTTCACCGATAGGGATAGTAATACCGATGCTTTTCTTTATTTCTCTCACTTTTCGAATCAAGACATCAAGTATAAACGTATCCATCGGGTTGTTATCGCCATAAAGCATATAGGTCTTAATTACCGGCGATGTTTGACCGTATCTGTCCACGCGGCCTTCCCGTTGCTCTATGCGGTTTGGATTCCATGGAAGATCATAATGAAGCACAGCATTAAAGGCATCCTGTAGGTTAATCCCCTCACTTAAACAATCAGTTGCGACTAAAACCCTTTTTTCAGATTCCAACATTCGGTCAATCTCTTCCTTACGCTGTTCATCAGCCAGCTCGGATGTTATGGTTTGTACAAGTGTGTTTTTACCCAAAGCCTCTTTAAGTTTTTCGCCAACATATTTGGCCGTGGCTATATAATGGCAAAAAACAATAGGTTGAAATCCCTCTTTGATCCATTTTTTAATCAAATCAACGGCATGCTTAATTTTTAGGTCGGTTTCTGGATTATCTAACAAATATTTGGCACTGGAGAGCAATTTATTGATGCCGTCCAACTCGGACTGCCTGTAATCTACAGCACTCAGTAAATCAGACCTCGAATAATCCACGCCAAAATCGCTCTCTTCAAACAAAGTATTTTCTACTGCATCTTTACCTATTTCAGTGTTTTCTTCTTCACCCATCAGCCGTATTTGCCGTTTTTGCAACATCTCTATTGCCATAGCCGGGCTTGACATAGCTCCTTTAATTAAGGCAATGGCCGCCCACGAACGAAGCAGGCGTGTATTTTCGTTGTCTGTTTCTACATCTGAGATACCCCGGGCAAACCCAACTAGATCATGGTAAAATTCTTTCGTTTGATCAGATAACGCTATGCCTATTTCTTTCGAATCTCTTTCGGGGAAGATAGTTGTTTCATTTAACCATCGTTTTATGTTTTCACGCTTTCGCTGGATATAAAACTTAGCAATGTTTGCGCGTTCAGATGGTTGTAGTTTTTCGAAATCAAGACCATCAAATTTTGAATTCAGTAAACCCAATAGCGAAGAAAACTCTTCATCCTTTCCGCTGTGAGGTGTTGCCGTAAGTAATATTAAATGCCGCTGTTGTTTTTTAGCAATGTCGCTTATTAGATTATAGCGTTGTTGTTGATTTTTTGACGATGCGCCCTTCGGTAAGGCACAAGTATGTGCCTCATCTACTATTACGAGTTCTGGGCAATCAGTCAGGAAAATCCCTCTCCTTTTATCAGTTTTAATATAATCTATTGAGATAACCTGGTAGGGAATATGATAAAATACTGAATGGTCATCTGACATAGAACGATCTAACTTCGAGGCAGTGCTTGATCTGATGATTTCGGCATCAATATCAAGTTTGTCTTTAATTTCCTGCTGCCACTGTTCACATAAATGTGGCGGGGTAATAATTGCGAAACGTTTAATTTCTCCCCGCTCAATTAATTCTTTTACTATTATCAGGGCTTCCACAGTTTTACCAATCCCCACATCATCTGCAATTAAAAGCCTGGTAACATCTTGCTTTAATGCCATTACCAATGGTACAATTTGATACGATCGTGGCCTGAATGATAATTTAGCCATGCACCTGAAAGGACCGGCAGCATTCCGCAAAGATAGCCTTGATGCATTGTATAGTAGCTTTGCAGTTTCAAAATTGCCAATGTTATCGGCAGTTGGCTTTTTAAATGTGGCTTTTTCTACTTTCTCGTCTTGAATTGCTAACGGAAGAAAAACACCGGTAGTTTCCTCGTCCGATCCACCTAAGGGTTTGATCAACAAAATATCATCATCTGTATTAGGCAACACCATCCAATCGCGTTTGCGGTAATTGATCAATGTTCCGGGTGTAAATTGGCCCATAAGTTATTATTTTACTTTTCTGAAAATATCTTTTCTGCTTTGAATCAGATCTTCTACAGACTGTGAGTAATGCCAAATAACACAATCATACCCTGCATCGGATAATATCTGCCGTTTCGCTTTGTCTGCCTTTTGTTGTTCGAAGGAGTCGTGAATCGAACCATCACAAAAAACTAACGTGTACTGGTCTCCGCGTTTATAGACAAAATCGGCGCTTATGTAATAATCTTCAAGGTTAAACTGTGCCTTATCCGGCAAAGCATAATTGTTGTTGTATAGATATTTAATCAGCTTAAGCTCGGTACCGCTATTTTTGTCATAAGCGTTTAACAAATACGCATACTGTTCATCCCGGCCGAGATCGGTACCTTGTACCAGGTCAATTTCACATTGAATTAAATATTCAATTACATCCGCCGCATCTTTCCTGTTCAATTGCTTGTGATAAATTTGGTTATAATAGCTAAGTAAGTCCTGGTAAGTTGCTTGTGGCAATGTTTTCCCTAATGCGGTTTCTTCAAATGTTTCGGGATTATAGTGTATTGCTTCGTACGAAGCTTTAAACCACTCTTTCATTTTTATTGGTTCGTTAATAAGTTGCGACAATATACCCAGTGATCCCTCTGAAGCTTCATGTATTAAAATATTAGGCTTTTCAGGATTTCCCATAAGGGTTACCGCTATTTCGCTTTCTTCAACCAGAAATAGTTTTTCAATGCCTCTTTTAAGGGCATAACTTAAAGAGATTACTTCTTCGGGCTTAGTGCCGATATTGCTTAGTGGCTGTATATAAAGGGCATCTGCAGTTTCTTTGGTGTATAATACAACGCCTTCTACAGTATTATTTTGTAACTGAACATTATTTGTTAATTGACTATCTCTCACCCATATGCCATTGGTTTTATTGATTTTAAAGCCGGTATTTTGTGATTTACGTGGCTTAGTATTAACTTTTATAACATTTGTGGCGCTGCTAAAATAAAGCTGGAGTAACTTTTCGCCATCGCGCTTTAACACTACTGACCGCGCATTTTCAACGCCTCCGTTAAAATTAAAAAATGATTTGATATCATACCCCGCTCTTGACCGCTCTTCTTCAATACAAGTAATTTTTTCGATAGGAGTACCCTCGCATTCAGAAAACTCAAGTGCCTTTTTCCAAAGTAATAGGTTATTACCAAGAATAGGAGCTTTTGTTATCGGATCTACGTTTGCAACTTTCATATCGTCAGCAACGAAAACGTACCCAGTGGTTGCCGAAACTTTAATTATTTCAAGCGCGTTTTCCAAATCGTTGATCATCATCCTGTCAATTCGATATTTATTGCCCGAATGATAAACTGTATTGTTGGGGCCAAATTCTGCCAGAGCAAGCGCTTTTGGACGTGATAATGCTTCTACATCATCGCGATAACTTTTACCCAACATAGCCCTCACTGGTAGTCTGGTAAAATTATACCCTGGTAAGAATCCTTCTGCAGCAAGGTACCTAAAAATATAAAATTCTGAATTGCTTGAACTTTGATGCGTTTCATTTTTAAGTAAAGCAATTTGCTTTCGGGCAAAGCGTTCCTGGCGTTCAGCATTTTTTCGTTCCTCGCTACCGGCTTTATAACTGTGATTATCGAGGATTGCCTGTGCATTATTACGCAACTGACATGCATTCTGAAACATCCGTATCCACCTTTTAAATGCACTGCTTAAATGCGCCGAAAAATTCCCTATCTTATCATTAAGCCATTTATCTGATAGCCAATTTATTGCCAGAAAATCGGCGAAACAGCTTTCCATAATACTACGAAAGGCCCGGGCATAATCAGCCTTATTGGCGTTAATTAAAAGATCAATTCGCTCAATAATATCATCCTTCAAAAATATATGCTGTTCATTAGCTAGATCAAGCACATCGGCTGCTGATGTCCTGAGTTCAGCTACTTCCAAGTTCATCATCAAAAACGCGTTTAAGTGCGAGGTTATCAACTCTTCGTTATTGAGATCAATGCGAGGCGGTTGAACCGCTCCAGCCACCATATCTGGCGAATTTTTAAAATAATTCACATCATGTGGTGACATTGTGGAACAATAGGTAAATACCAATGCAGTTTGGCCGCTTCGGCCTGCACGGCCGCTACGCTGTGCATAATTAGCGGCATTGGGTGGCACATTGCGCATATGTACTATGTTCAAGTTGGCAATGTCAATACCTAACTCCATGGTCGGCGAACAGTACATGGCAGATATTTTTCCTTCGCGAAAATCTTCTTCACGTTTGATGCGGTCTGCAGTTCCCAATTGGCCGGTGTGTTCGCGAGCAATGAGTTCTTTTTTGTCTTTGTTAAAGTTTGTTTGATATAGGTTGCGGAAATAGGGATTAGCACTTATTTCCAGCATTTCATTTTGAAAATTAAACTGTGTTTGATTTAGTTTGACATGCTGTTGGTTATCTGACATCCATAAAATGGCATCAACCCTAAGTTTGTAACTTGTTAAATCGGGATTTTTGTAATTTTCTTCAATCGTAATCAGATTAGCCTTATGTAAGATATTACAGATATCCTTAATAAAATCAGTATAATCGTTTTTCTTTAAAGCAGTCAGTCCGTTTTCAAATACAAGGCGGTTTATGTATTTCCCTAAGTTCGAGCGTTCTCCAATCGACGCGGCATAAAAGCCTTTAGGCGCAGGTTTAGGAACTTTTATCACGATTTTGGTGGGCTTGTCGATTTTTTCGTTATGGTTTAACGACCATATTTTATTAGGATCCAACCTGTCACGCATTAGCGATTCGATATTTGCTATGTCGTCGAAAAATCTGTAATCTAACGCATAGTTGGTCCTGAAATAATCAAGGATATTTTTTAATACTACATAACGCTCGTCAGGTGTTTTGCTTTTTAGAAATAGCAGATTTTCAAAATAGCTATCGATACCTGCTAATTTTTGAAGATTTTTATAGTCAATTTTTAATAGAGAAACCTGTTCCAGGTTAGGCAATGTGTAACGCCACCCTTGTCTTAAATCGCGCAGCACACGATATTTTAAATATTCTTTTAATGCTTCAACATTACGTTCGTTCGGGAAATTGTCATCAATTGATGGCGCGCTGCCGTAAGCGGTTTCTTTAAGATTAAGTTCCTGATAAAGCTTTTCAGCAATTTCATGTATCTCCAGTGGATTATCAGCTTTTTTAATCGCATTGTACAAAGCCGATCTCAGCCGGATAGTGGCATAAAAATCATTAAAATGGCCTGCCTGTAATGATGCATCTTGTCGGTTATCGGTAAAACTTAATAGTTTTTGATCCTGAAATTTTTCATTTTGATCGGCCAGGCTATTTACAATGGAGTGTGATATAACAGACGTTGCTGTGCTTCTGCCTTCAGAGCCTAAACGGGCCAGTTTAGTAAACTCGTTGGTGCGGCTGTCTTCATATACAATTTGCGCGGTAGGATCTATCCGTAATTTGGCGGGCATAAAATATCCTTTAATAGGAAAATGCGGGTCAAATGAAAAATCACCGTCAGAATTAAAATAAATAGGTTTAGGTAAAACCATTTTGTAATAAGGAGTGAGGCTGGTATTGCCTGCATTCCACCAGTCGGCTGGTGCCATATCTTCAAACTGTGATTGCCAAAAATCTTCGCCTTCATCAAGCACAATATAGCCATATCTAAAATCATTCGGATTTGGGTTCCTGGCATCAACTTCAGCTTTGTTTTTGATTTTGAAATCCCGATCTGGATGTGCCGGTGTTATTTTCCTATCCTGAAAGGAAAGCTCAACACATATAAATTCATAGCCTGAATACCGCGAAAACAGCACGGGATATAATTGTTGTTCCTTTGACTCCCTTTTTATATAAAGCTCATCAGATGAAGTGATAAACCGGGTCGTCCGCGGCTCGAGTGTCACTGAAATTGAACCGGTTTGAGAAATAAACTGGTGAAACCTGAATGGTAAAAATGTCTTCCGGGTTTGGCGCACCCTATTATCTTCGTTTATTTTTTCTGCCCATTTTAATAAATCCAGCAGTGCTTCTTTTATTTGCGCGTATTCAAGTGAAGTTTGCGTTCGAATCTCTTTTACTATATCATGCGGAGTTTTTGGTTTGCCCCGCTCTAGTAACCCTTCATTTGTTTTTAATGCAATGTGCATTTCTAACCAATTGGCTAGCGGGTTTTGAATAAAAACATTTTCATCAGCATCCAAATCAATGCCTTTTTTTATAGCATCAGCCAATTCAAAAGGTGTAACTTTCCGCGCAGATGTACAAGGTTCTAAATATTCGCCAATAATTTGATCTACCTCGTATTTTTTGCCGAATATCAACGATGCAACCTCAGCTACTTTTTCTTTTTTTTCGGCAGGCGTGCCTTTTGAAGCCATCGTTGCAGAAGTGCCGATGAAGATCAAATTGTTATTGGCAAGCGCTTGTATTCTCCTGTTTAACACCGAAACGTCAGAACCTTGACGCCCGCGATAGGTGTGTAATTCGTCAAAAACTATGTACTTTAAATTATTTTTTAACGACTCACGTAGCCACGACTCTGATTGCCGGGTCATAATTAACTCCAGCATCATATAGTTAGTAAGCAGGATATCCGGCTCAGAATTTTTTATCCGCTCACGCTCTTCAGTACCTTCTTGGCCGGTATATTGCCCAAAGGAAACAGGAAATTCTTGTCCAAAGTTGCCTGGGTTTTTCTCGAAATTTTCAGCGTATTTCTTTATCTCTTCATATTGAGAGTTAATCAATGCATTCATTGGGTAAACCAATATTGCTTTGATGCCCTTTGGTTTTACAGCCCCGATATTAAAAATGTCGTTAAATATAGTAGCAAGAAAAGTGAGCGATTTGCCCGAACCAGTACCTGATGTTACTACAAAGCCCTTGTTTTGTATTCCAATTTTTATTGCTTCTGTCTGGTGCCTGTGAAGATTGTAAGAACCAAGTGCTTTTGACAAATCCCGATGAATAGTACCTTCTTCAATCAATTGCTTTAATGATTTTCCTCTTTCAAAAGACGGATTAAATTGAATTAAGGGTTCAGGTAATATTTTATTGACCAGTGTATTACCGTTAACATAATCACGGATCCTCTGATCTTTGATATTTATAAAAGACTGTAAGTAAGCCTTATAATCAGAAATTACCTGCTCGTGTGTTTTAAATGCGTCCATGATAAGATTTATAAGCTATCAGAGAAATATAAAAATATGCTTTTTATGCGTTTCTTTCCAATTAAAGCTAAATACAGTTAATAATTGCATCGTAAGTTTCGGCTGTGATGACTTTATGAGCTAACTCGTAAGATGCGGAGAATAATACGATATAGTCCGCAAATTTGCGGAGAAAAATAAATATATTTACCGCATAACTACTGAGATATGTATATACATCAATTAAAAAATTGGCCATCTTTTACCTGGGACACCGAAGCTATATTAGTCCGCTTAGGCGAGGTAAGGCATCGCCAGGGGCATATCTTGGGTTTGATGAGTTCGGCCGGCTTTAAGCTGAAGGAAAATGCACTTTTAGATACCTTGACATTAGATGTTACTAAATCTAGCGAGATAGAAGGAGAAAAACTTAATAGCGATCAGGTGAGATCCTCTATAGCTCGAAGGCTGGGTATAGAGATAGCGGGTGCTGTGCCGGTTGATCGGAATGTGGATGGGGTAGTAGAGATGATGCTGGATGCAACTCAGAAATATACAGATAATCTAACAACAGATCGTCTATTCGATTGGCACGCAGCGCTCTTTCCAACAGGAAGAAGTGGTATTCACAAGATTACTGTTGCAGCTTGGCGTACGCCGGAAACTGGTCCTATGCAGGTTATTTCGGGAGCCATGGGCAAAGAAAAAGTACATTTCGAAGCACCGATAGCAGAACAGCTATCTACTGAAATGGAGATGTTTTTAAAATGGATTAATGCCGAATCTAAAACCGATCCGGTACTAAAAGCGGCCATAGCGCATTTATGGTTTGTGACCATACATCCATTTGACGACGGAAATGGTCGTATAACACGAGCTATTACCGATATGCTGCTCGCCCGGGCAGATGGAACTTCACAACGCTTTTATAGCATGTCGGCGCAGATCATGCAGGAAAAAACGGCTTATTACAATATACTTGAAGCAACGCAAAAGGGCAGCCTAGATATTACTTCCTGGTTGAAGTGGTTCTTCGATTGCCTGTATTATGCTATGGACCGTACTGAAGAAATATTATCAGACGTCGCAAAGAGAGCCCGGTTTTGGGACAAGCATCGAGAAACACCATTAAATAGCCGTCAGCAGCACATGATCACCATCTTGTTAGATGAGTTTTATGGAAAGCTAACAAGTACTAAATGGGCCAAGATGACAAAGAGTTCTCCCGACACTGCACTGAGGGATATTCAAGACCTAATTGAGAAAGGCATACTGGAGAAAGAAACAGGTGGCGGTCGAAATACGGCTTATAGTATAGTTGCCTGATGCCCGCTTATTATAATTCTACAATTATGATCGGCATCAAATTTAACCTATATCAACGCCTTGTTAATGGCCTCTGTAATAATATTATCCTCAATATCATCAAGGTAAGTTTGAGTTTGTAATTGAGTTTCATGTCCCATTGCCCACCTTTTATAAAAGTCACAAAATCGCCTTTATTTATAATGGAAATGGCCGATTTTAACCTATTTTAGAGTGGCAAAAAAACGGCAAAAAACGAAAATATGACAATGGAAAAACCGCTTAAATCAAGAAGAGCGATTAGTCACTGTAATTGAGGCTCTTACCTCTCCGATATTCTCCACTTATAAAAAAGCACTTACATACATATAAGTGCTTTTTGTTTTTTAGATATTTAGGATATCAGTTGCATAATCGTTACCACCGCGCTCGGCTCAATTCAACAAGCAGAGCTCGTTTTAATCGTTTTCACCGGCTCGTTGTTCATTTCGAGGTAAGCGCAAAAACCGGAGCACCGCCCACGCCACGCATGAAAACACCAATGCCACCAATACATTCTTTGGTCTTTCTATATCCATAACCTTTTATTAATGCGTTGCTTTTATTTCTCCTTCCGGGGCGAAGGGCACTTCATTGCGTTTGGGGAACTTTTCACCGTCTCTTATATTTAGATTAACATATTAATACACTGTAAGTTTCACGAAAATATGAAATTTAGATAAGCAACTTAAAACCTGAACATGCAATCTATTAAGTACAAGCCGGGAATCTTATTCCGGCTTTTTATATCTTCGAATAAAGTTTACTGCACCACGAGTTTAGTATCGTGAAAATCTATTCCTGCAGTTTGATCGTGATAAAAAACAGCAATCAAAATAATTTGTTACTTACCAGGTACCCCATATTATTTAGGTAAGCAACCAGCTATGATCAGGAAATTAAAATCGGGGAAGTATCGGATTTATTCAAGGAAGGTTGACCCGGATACGCATAAGCGCAGAAATTTGGGCACGTTCGATTCGATGGATGATGCCAAAAAACACGAAAGAGAAATCCAGTATTTTAAGCATCACTAATTAAGAACGCAAGCTTATGTCAAACAACAAAGTTTCATTGCACAGGATGATCAAAGCATCACCCGAAAAAGTATTCCGTGCATTTACCGAGCCGCTGGCCATCGCATCATGGTTACCGCCGTATGGTTTTCTTTGCACCGTTCACGAGATGAACGTCCAGGTGGGTGGCACGTACAAAATGTCATTCCAAAATTTCACAACCGGGAAATCAGAGTCGTTTGGAGGAGTCTATTTAGAGATAAAACCTAATGAACTGCTGAGATATAAAGACAAGTTTGACGACCCAAACCTTCCTGGTGAAATGAGCTATACTATCTGGCTTCAAAAAACATCCGCCGGCACAGACTTAAAAATTCTGCACGAAAACATACCCAACGCTATACCGGCCGAAATGTGCTACCTGGGCTGGCAGGATTCGCTGGATAAACTGATCAGACTGGTTGAACCTGATATTCCAGATGCCTAAAAACTATGCGCGGGTGTTCACGTTTACGCCGTGAGCGCTTGTGAACAGCTATAAATTTCTATTAATAAGGCGCTCTATTTACACATGGCAATAAGTAGTGTCACCCCATAGTTTCGTCACGAAAACACTTCCTGGCTACTCTATCATTCTGTCATTATCTACCGCTTAAAATAAAACTACAAAAATAGTTTGCAAACTATAAAAATAGTTCTACCTTTGGTTAACTATAAAAATAGTTTGCTATGAATATCAAGGAACTCACCAAAGCAGAAGAGCAGGTAATGCAGCTATTATGGCAATTAAAAGAAGCCATAGTAAAGGACATCATTGAACGTATGCCCGATCCCAAGCCTGCTTACAATACCGTATCAACAGTGGTGCGGGTTTTAGAAGGTAAAGGCTTTATCGACCACAAAGCCTATGGCAATTCACATGTGTATTTCCCGCTGATCAGCGAGGCACAATACAGGAAATTCACGTTCGATAAGATGATGAATAATTATTTCAGCAACTCCTACGAGAGCCTCGTGTCTTTCATCGCCAACGAAAAAAAGCTGGACATCAAACAACTGGATGAATTAACCAAATTAATAGAGGACCTTAAAAGCAAAAAGAAATGAACTGGTTGCACTATCTCGCAGAGGCCAATCTTTACCTCGCCGTATTCTATCTCACTTACTGCATATTTTTAAACCGGGATACACATTATCAGCTAAACCGCTTTTATTTGATATTTAGCTGTATCGTTTCGTTCATACTACCGGTTTTGCAAATAGGCGTGCTAAGGCCTGTTAAGCATACCCAACCCATAACCCATACTGTTTACACGATACCCCAGGCAGTAACCTCTGCTGAACAAGCGCCGCTTCCTGTTGTAAACACCGTGGCGCCAGCACCAACCCATCACCTTAGCCTGCAAGATGGTTTGTGGTATGCTTATCTTATTGGCTTGTCTGTTTCATTTATTCTGCTCCTTGTTAAGCTATTTACACTATTAAAGCTCACACGTAACCAAAGCGTTAAAGAACACCATCACCGGCTGATCCGTTTGCCAGGCACTGACATCGCTTTTTCCTTTTTCAATTACCTTTTTATTGGCGATGGTGCACAGGAAGCTAATACCATGATCAGGCATGAGCTGGTGCACATCAGGCAAAAACACTCGGCCGATATTTTATTCCTGGAGTTGTTGAAGATCATCAACTGGTTTAACCCCTTTGTATACCTGCTGCAAAACAGCTTAAAAAGCGTTCATGAATATATTGCTGATGAACAAACCACAACTTCGGGGATGGATGCTTTAGCCTATTCTTCTTTTCTGCTTAACAATGCTTACGGCACGGGTGGGTCATCTGTCACGCACTCATTTTTCAATTATAACCTGTTAAAAAAGAGAATCATCATGTTAAATCAACAGCGTTCGGGTAATTTAGCAAGGCTGAAATACCTGGTAACAATTCCGATCTGCGCGGCACTCCTATGCGCATCAACCCTGGTGTTCAGCAAAACCTATGCGTTGGTCGATATTGACCCGGTTAATGTCAGGCCGGCAACCGGATATGCTATAGCTAATAACAATCACCTCATTAAGCGCAAACGTTTAAAAGTCACCCAAAACGGGATAACTACGATAACTGATCAGTTTTCAGTGAATCAAAAAAGCACGAAAAAAGTTTATACAGCTAATACGATTACCAGTAATGATAAATCGCAATTGCTCAAAAAACATAACATCAAAGTAGAGGTGATTGAAGACAGCACGCTGTTTACCACCAAAGACGGGAAGTTGATGTTACCCGTGGTAAACGTTGATGGATATTACCTGATGGACCATTTTCTACATAAAAACATACATTATAGCTCCGCGAAAGGTGATAAAGGCGGACTGGTAGAAATAGGCTTTTCACTGGATAACGACCGTCATATTACCAATGCAAAAGTTGTAAAAAGCGGGGGGCCAAGACTGGATGCCCTGGCGCTGAACGGGTTTAATGCCTATAAAGGAATTGTAAACGACGATCCCGGAAAAAACTTAAAAATAGGCGTGTATTTCTTTACAGATGATTACTCCATATTTAAAACCGATTCGCTTGGCAAGGATCCCGAATTTGCGGGAGAGCTGATTATAACCGATTATAAATATCCGATAAGCATAACCAGCAAGGGGTACGAATATGACGAAAGCGGGGTTGCTTTCCCCGGTGACGATACCAATATGTCAAATGCCAAGGTGGTGATCTACGACAAAAATGGCGACGGCACCTGGTATTTTAAAAACAAAATGACCCCGGCTGATCTGCAATCATTAAAAGACAAATATGGCTATACTTTCCCATCGGCATCTGCTATGGCGATACAGTCCATCAAGCCTAAAAATGTCCCTAAAAGCCGCTTGGCCTATATTTTTGATGCCAACTCTTACCTTGATGCACCATACGCTAATCATTTTTATTATCATATTGCAAATACCATCGAATATCCCCAACAAGCAAAAAAATCGCTTAAGGGCGGGGTTGTGGTTTTAAACTTCAACCTGGATAACAGCGGGATGATAAGCGATGTTAACGTTGCAAAAAGCGCCGGAAATGGATTTGATGAAGCAGCAGTAAGTGCCCTGCAATCGTATAAGTTTGCTATTAAGGATAATGCCGGCAAGCACAGTGTAGCCCTGCTATTTTGCGTGGCCGAAAAGAAATTCCGGCCGGCGGTCGGAAACGATATCAAACAAGACGGCTATGTTGGCGAGCTGGCTATTTCTGATATCAAGTCGCCGTTTGTTGGCCCCACTGTAAAGTTTCCACCACCTGCAGCCACAGGCGATCAAAAAAATTGAAGACCTAAACCAATAAGATCAGTTAAGAATAAAGAGGCCTCAGTTTGAGGCTTCTTTTGTTCCAGGGACACATCTAAACAGGCTACTTTGTAAAAAGAGATCTAAATTTTGTAAATTCGATAGCTGATATAAATTAGCTTCCGGGAAATGCCATTTAAAACCATAGCCAAATACCTGTTAGGGGGAACGTTCATTTTCCTGTGCAGTTTATTATGCGCTTTCAGCTTTTCTGACAATACTGATTACGACCTGGCCAAACAGGAAATTATGCTTCGCGAAATTGGTCACGAGGTCCTTTTATATTCCGGTGATGGCACTTCGAGAGTGTTGCCGGTTCAGAAGATCAGTAAAGATGAATTCCAGCTAACCTTCGAAAACGAATTCACCTTTGAAACGGACTCTCTGGTAAAGATCATACAACACACCCTGTCGAAAAATGATATGGCACAGGATTACGTGGTCAGTGTATTGAACTGTTCAAGCAAAGACGTGATATTCGGTTATGCCGTATCCAAAAAAAAGAAGGATGATATCATACCCTGCTCGGGAAGGAAGCAACCTAAAAGCTGTTATATAATAGATATTAAATTTAAAAGCGCCGGCTTAACCACCGCAAAGAAAAGTTATTTGGTAGGCAGCCTTTCTTTGCTGGCTTTTGTGGGTTTATTATTTATGCGGTCAAACAAAACGGAACACAAAAAGTCCGGTACAGGAGAAACAATTGAAACCGTTTATAAACTAAGCAATACCTTGTTTGACGCGCAAAAGCAGACGTTGTTTTTTGCTGAAGCAGTTACGGAACTTACATTTAAAGAAACCCAGGTGCTGCTCATATTTGCCCTATCGCCGAATGTGGTGGTAGAACGTGCTAGACTGCAAAAGGAAATATGGGAAGATGAAGGCGTAATCGTCGGTCGCAGCCTCGATGTAATGATATCCAGGTTGCGCAAAAAGCTGGAAAATGATACCGGCATACGGATAGTCAACATCCACGGTAAAGGGTATAGGTTTGAAGTAGAGGGGTAAGTGAATGTTCGTGGCTTAAAGTAATTTGTTACCTTTGCTTCTGTGAGACTACTTTGTCTGCTTCTATCTGTTTATATTATGTTGTTATCAGCAAAGCCCTGCTGCACTGATAACGACTGCAAAGGTAGTTCGGTCAGCCCCAAAACATCCACATCCAAAATACCTGTTAAAGAAAACGGATGCACAGACTGCTCACCGTTTTTTACTTGTGGCTCCAGCATCGGGTTTGTGTTAAGTAACTCTAGTTCATTCAATCTTTTATCGCTAACAGAACCTGTATTGAAGCACACTGCTTGCTATCGTTCCCCTATCCTGAAGCAGATCACCTCCTCTATCTGGCAACCACCTAAATTAAGTTGATTTACATCTTTTCGGTCGCTTAACAATTCGTATCAACTTAATTCATATTTAAAATGAAAAAATATTTTGTGCTTTTCATAGCACTACTGTTTGCTATTATATCCCATGCCCAAAACACGTTGAGGGCAGTTATTAAAGACGCTAAAACCCAGGAACCGCTTATCGGCGCAACTGCCTCCATCATCTCTACCACACAAGGAGCTGTTTCCGATACCAGCGGAACGGTGATATTGAGCAATATCCCTAACGGTACACAGGTCATCAAATTCAGCTATGTGGGTTATGAACCCCGTATTGATACCTTAAGTTTCCCGCTTGTACAGGAAAATCCATTGCTCATTCTCCTGATGCCGGCAGGCAAAGGTGAAGGCCAGGAACTGGAAGCTGTCGTGATCGGCGCAACCCGCACTAGCCGCACCATCGCCACTATTCCAACCCGCGTTGAGGTTATATCCGGCGAGGAGCTGGATGAAAAAGGCAATATGAAACCGGGAGACATTCGTATGATGCTGGCCGAAAGTACAGGCATTCAAACCCAGCAAACGTCAGCAACCAGTGGCAATTCCAGCATCCGCATACAGGGGCTTGATGGGCGTTACACCCAGATCATACGCGATGGCTTCCCTTTGTATTCCGGCTTTTCGGGTGGATTGGGACTATTGCAGGTCGCGCCGCTCGATCTCAAACAGGTAGAGGTGATCAAAGGCTCCTCTTCTACCTTATATGGGGGTGACGCTATTGCGGGCCTGGTCAACCTGGTTTCCAAAACACCCACCAAAAACCGCCAATTAAACATGCTGCTCAATGGCACCTCTGCCAGGGGTTTAGACGCCAGCCTGTTCTACGGACAGAAATTTGATAAGGTCGGCACAACCATCTACGCCGCCTATAACCACGGCACACCCTATGACCCGGCGGGTATCGGCTTATCCGCTATACCCCGGTTCAACCGGTATACACTTAATCCCAAACTGTTTTTCTATTTTGATGACAGGACTACCCTGATAACCGGTATAAATGCAACTATCGAAAATCGCATCGGTGGCGATATGCAATATCTGGATGGGAAGGGCAGCCCCGAACACAGCTATTTTGAAAACAATAAAACCGGTCGCTACAGTTCGCAGGTGGAATTGGATCATACCATCAATACCAATGAAAAATGGACGATCAAAAACAGTGTCAGCTATTTCGACCGCAGTATCGCTCTACCAGATTATTTGTTTTCGGGCACCCAGGTATCATCTTACAGCGAGGCCAACTATAGTAAAAAAGGCGCCCATGCTGATTGGGTAGCCGGCCTGAATTTTCTGACTGATAACTTTACTGAAGACCCAAACAGCACCTTCACCTTACGTAATTATCGTTACAATACGATTGGCGGCTTTGTGCAGAATACCTGGGATGCAAGTAAATTCATTACCGTCGAAACAGGATTACGCGGCGACTTTCATAATACATACGGCCTTTTTCTGCTGCCGAGGATATCTGCACTGGTCAATTTCAACGAACATTTGTCAAGTCGTTTGGGCGGCGGACTGGGCTATAAATCGCCCACCGTGTTCACCGAAGATGCTGAGCGCATCGATTTCCGCAATGTGTTGCCCATCGATGTGGCCAATACCAAAGCCGAGCGCTCCTATGGCGCCAACTATGACCTTAACTACCGGACAGGGTTGTTTGACAACCAGGTAAGTTTGAGCATTAATCAGTTGTTCTTTTATACGCGCATTGCTGATCCCATTTTGTTTGTGCCGCTGGCTAACGGCACTTACCAGTACCAGCAGCCGGGCGGTGACCTCCACACCCAGGGCACCGAAACCAATGTTAAGTTAACTTATGGTAACTTTAAGCTGTTCCTGGGTTATACTTATTCGGATGTAAGACAGCATATTGGCGGCGTATTTAGCGATTACCCGCTGGTTTCTAAAAACCGGTTGAACAATGTGTTGGTTTACGAAAAGGAAGATGATTTTAAGATCGGACTGGAAGCCTATTACTTTAGTCCGCAAAAGCTGAATGATGGCACCACCGGGCGGGGTTACTGGACCACTGGACTAATGGCCGAAAAAACATGGAAACGATTCTCCATCTTTATCAATTTTGAGAACCTAACAGATACACGGCAAACCAAATTCGGACCGATCTATACCGGCAACATCACCGATCCGCAGTTTAAGGATATTTATGCACCGTTGGATGGATTTGTGATGAATGGAGGCATTAAACTGAGACTATAGAACGCTGTTCGAGGTTTATAACTTCGGTTATTATGCCTGTAGTCTAAGACTACAGGCATATTTCATTCGCAGACAGAGTCTACGAATAGCAGGTGTAAATTCGACCCTTATACTGCATTTTATTGTTTCTTTAACCGGTAGCTATATCCATTGTCATTTCCAAAAATCAGGCTATCCTCTTTTAACGTTAGCCCATAAGTGCCGTTTAAATATGCCACAGAGGGCAGCAAATCAGTATGGGCGACTGTGTCAGTGAAAGTAATATGGCTGTTGCTGACTATATAATTTCCATTGCCTATGTTGAATTGTGACCCGACAATAGTAGCCTTATAGGTCTTATCCGTCAATTGAACACTGACAAGGGTAGAAGTATTGCCGGCCACAATCCGGCCACTGTAATTGCCCATTATGTTGGGGGAAGGATTATTTTTTTTACTGCAACCAGTTGTAAACGCAATAAATATTACTAAAACGCTTAAGATGAAGGTTTTCATACGCGTGTTTTTTTAGTATTACGATTAATGTTCCGTTTGTGTAACACCTCTATTTGATTTTAGGACTAATAAAAAAATGCGTCCCGTCTCTCACCCCGCTGTCCGAAGTTTGCAACTTCGGATTATTATGGCTGTAGTCTTAGACTACAGCCATATGGCATTCATAGACAGAGTCTACGAACAGCGCGGGCTTTAAAAATATATTTATGGATTCCTAAACTTAAATGCATCTTAATGGTATGAAGAAACTACTATACCTAATTCTTATTCTATTTTCAGGCAAATCCTACTTATTTGCACAGCAAAAGATAGACGGTACTTACAACGCCAAATACCGTACTTTTACCCCGAAGGACCAGCATATTCTTGTTAAGACTTTTTCGGATGATCACCTTGCCCTGTTTATGTTGATGGGCGATGACCCTTTCATTCCTTATAATAATGAAGTCGGTTTTATCGATACTACCGGACGCGTTGTAATAAAGCCCCTTTATAATAATTGCAGCGCTTTTAGAGATGGATATGCATTAGTACTAATAGCCGGCAAAACCTACCAGGATAACAGGTATGGGTTGATTGATAAAAAAGGCAAAGAAGTGGTCCCGATTAAATACCTGGGACTAAAAAAATGCGAGAACGGCCTGTTCGTCGCAATAACAGATGGCAAAATGGGGTTTGTCAACAATCATAACCGGGTAATCGTGCCGTTTGGAAAGTATATGTCTTATGCAACACCTCCTCCGCCACGTTTTATGGGAGAATACGACGATGTGGGCCACACCAATTTCCGCTGGGATGAATTATATGTTCGCAAGATATTATTCAGAAAATATATTGGTGTCCGGACGGCCCAAAAATGGGCGGTAATTGATAGCACCGGCAAAGAGATCATCCCTCCCAAATTTGATGAGATAGGGTTATTTGTAAACAATTTAGTTGTGGCAAAAATTGACGGGAAATTTGGCGTGTCCGATACCACTGGTCAAATGATTATACCTGCCATTTATGATGGAATAAACCTAACAGGGAAGAACTACGCGTTTGTATACAAAGGAGGCAAAACCGGAGTGCTTGATCTTGAAAACAAACTTATTATACCCATTGAATTTAGCGGAGTATCACCTTTTGGCGACGGATTTACTGCTTACAACAATAACGACAAAGCCATATTATTTGATGCAGGCGGCAAAAAAGTAGCGGAAGCACATAACCCAAGTGTCGAGTTTCCAGTCTGGGGACAAAAAGACGATGGCGTTGTTGTATACAATTCGCGCGATAAAAAATATCATTCTTACCAGGATGTCTCAGATTTTAATAGTCGCCCATACAATTATAATAGTGTCAGTGGTGACAATAGCGAGAACCGCCAAATGTATTATAAACGGGACGGGAAATGGGGCCTGATGGATTCTATCGGCAGAGAATCTACTGCGCCTATGTTTGATGGATTTGATCGACGGAAACTTGATTGGATAGGTATCCAGAATAAATACATAGCGGTAGTGAACGATAGTAAATGGGGAGTAATAAGCATGAACGGTAAGATATTGATCAAGCCGGTTTACGATCAATTAATTGCAGATCAGGGCAAGCTATTCGCTAAAAAAGATGGCAAATGCGGATTTTTCAATCAATACCTGGTGCAGGTAACTCCCCTAAAGTATGATAGCTTAGTGATCACGCACCCCTCCGGCCAATCCACTCCCAAGGCAAATTCTGCCATCATACGTGCCCGGATCGGCACAAAATGGGGACTTATTAATAACGAGGGTAACGAGATCATCCCATTTAAATATGATGAATTGCTTTGGGTATACTATAATCTTGCGCTGGTAAAAAATGACGGAAAATATGGCATAGCAAATTTACACGGACAATTAACGGCCGGTTGTGTATATGACGAGATACGGTTTAATGATTTTAACGGCGGAGTTAATTACGATAGGCAACTGGTAACCCGCAAGGATGGGTTATTCGGGCTCATCAACTCATACGGCATGATGGTGGCGCCGCCTGTTTACGAAAGCATAATTCCCCTGTTTCTCAATTTTAGGGGCAAGTACCAGGTAACCCTGCGCGGCAAACTGGGCATGATAGACGGAGCTTATGGGCACCTGGTGATTCCGTGCGAGTATGATGATTTAAGGTTTTATAACGACGAAGGCGCCAACACTTACGCCCGTAACTGGCATGCAAGTTCTTCCTCGTACATAATGGCTTTTAAAAATGGTTACTGTGGATTGTTAGATTCGCTCGGGAAGGTGCGCTTACCTATTGTTTATAGCAAGATATTCTTTAAGGATGAGCATTATTTCGTTTCGATGGAAGACAGGGAAGGAATGGTTGACAAAAATATGAAGTGGATAATTCCGCCAAAATACGATTGGATATCGTCGGAGCACGACAATATTTACGTTGTGCATGCAAATAATAGCTTAGGGCTGATAAAACCTGACGGAGATGTAATTGCCGAAACTGTGTATCGCGGCTTTGACTTTTGCGGAGACAAGATTATCGTTTTCAGAGGCGACAAATATGGCACCATAGATATGGATGGGAAGGTGATAGACCCTATTATTTATAGTAAAATAGAATGTCTTAGTGGTAAATTAACAAAGCTGATAAATGGCAAAACCGAGTGATATTTGGAATTCCCAAAAAAAAATGCGCTCCGTCTCTCACCCCGGAACGCACCACTTGCGTGTTCAACTAAACCTCATGTTGGTTTTAATGGTTGTAGTAGTTGTAATGGTTGTATTGGTTGGTTGATTTTTAACTACTTCAACCAATAAAACTAGTCGAACCAATACAACTATTCGTTCCGTAAACTCTTAACCGGATTCGCCAACGCCGCTTTTATTGCCTGGAAACTGATGGTGGCGAGGGCGATGATGATGGAGGCCAGTCCGCCGACGGCGAATAGCCACCAACTGATGTGGATGCGGTAAACGTAATCCTGCAGCCATTGGTGCATGTAGTACCAGGCTATGGGCGTGGCTATGGCAAAGGCTATGGCAATTAGTACCACAAATTCTTTTGAGAACAAGTAAACGATATTGCCTGCACTGGCGCCCAACACTTTGCGGATGCCTACTTCTTTTATCCGCTGCACGGCCATGAATGAAGCCAGTCCATACAAGCCCAAACAGCTCAGGAATATGGCGATGGCGGCAAATATCTTGTACAGTTGTGATAACTGGTTCTCCTGTTTGTAAAAGCCTGCGATCTTTTCGTCCAGGAACTTGTATTGATAAACAAAGTTAGGATAGGTTTGATCGAATATTTTCTTGATTGCCTGCAGTGTGGACGACATGTTGGTCGTCGTAAGTTTTATGGCCAGTTGATTGTACATAGCTGCGTCTGTGGTGATAAGCAGCGGTGCAACCTCATTGCGGAAGGAGCGGTCGTTAAAGTCTTTTAATACCCCTACAACCGTACATGTTATCTGGTTGTTCCATATCGCTATTTCCTTGCCCAATATGTCTTCCGGCCGCTTTAGTCCCAAAGCTTTTACCAGCGATTCGTTTACTAAAAACTCCCTTGTCATCTGGGATGGGTGCACATTTCTCCCGGCTATAAGCGGCAGCTTATAGGTTGGCACATATTCCTCGTCGGCAAACTTGGTGATCGCTTTAAAATCCGATTCTTTTACCGCATGGTCATATTTTATGGCGCTCCATAGATCGTTACCATTTTCAACCGGGGTATGGTCGCTCAGGCTTACCGTTTGCACACCGTTTACAGACAATAACTGATTTTTCAAATAGCCCAGCTTACTCGTCAGCATCGTATCAATACGGAAAGGGACATTGATTACGGCATCCTTATCAAAACCCAGCGGCTGATCCATAAAATAATTCATCTGCTTTACGATGATGAGCGTGCCGATAATGAGTACCTGCGCAATAATGAACTGGAACACTACCAGCCCCCTACGCAATGAAATCCCGTTTGCATTTGCTGTGAGCTTACTCTTTAAAGCATTAACCGGGTTGAACCTTGATAAGACAATCGACGGATAAAAGCCCGCAAGTGCAGTTACCACTACCGTTACGATGAAAAGGAACAAAACAATTGCAGGGTTGGTGAATATGTTGAATGAAAGCGAAAGCTCTAAAAGGTTGCCTACAGAAGGCAATGCCGCCATGGTAATACCTGCCGCAAGCAGTACAGCGACGATAACGATCAAAAATGTTTCGACCAGGAACTGTATCTGCAACTGGGATTTATTACTTCCTAAAACTTTCCGCACACCAACCTCCTTCGCACGGTTAACCGCCTGCGCTGTTGACAGGTTGATAAAATTCACGCAGGCAATCAGCAAAATGAACGCCGCAATAAGCCACAATACATTGAGCAGTTGGTGACTGATGGTTTTGCTGCTGTAATTACCTACTGCGGCGTCATAATGCACGGCACTTAATGGCTGTGCGATATGACTATCATGATTGGTCGGCGACTCTACCTTGCGCGAGTAATCACGTAATTGCTGGTTAAAATTATCGGCAGACATACCCTGTGGCAACAGAATGTAGCAACCATAATCAGATACGGTTGTATTCCAGTCGGTCGAACTTGATAAATAATCACCGGTAAAACCTGTTCCGTAGGAAACGACGGCCTTAAGCTGGAAGTCGGAATTTGCAGGGATAGTTCCCAGGATTCCTGAAACAGTTACTACATCGGTGCCATGCTCAAACATAAAGCCGCCTACCTGCAGTTTAATTGTTCTGCCCATGGCCAGTTTCCAGTCGCCGAAATATTTATCAGCGATCTCTTTGGTCAGCAACACATTGTTCGGGTTTTTTAATGATTCATACGTACCGGCAATAAGCGGGAAATCAAATATTTTGAAAAATGCAGGCGAGGTAAAGAATAAACCCCGTGATTCTTTAAATGCCTTTTCTGTATTCCCTTTATTATCCACGATCAGCATCTGATCATTCTGACTGGCAAAAATCGGCGCTACTTCTAGTTGGGGGAAAGCCGTTTTTAATCCAAGCGGAATTGGGAAAGGAAGATCCCTGCCATAAGAAACATCTGCTGATCCTTCATGGTGATATTCGGTTAGCACACGATAGATACGGTCTTTCTTCGAGTGGAAATCATCAAAGCCTGTTTGAAACTGGATGATGATAAAGATCGTCATGCAAACGGAAATGCCCACTGCCAGACCGGTTATGTTGATGGCGGCGTAACTCTTGTTACGCATCAGGTTACGCCGCGCTATTTTGAAATAATTTTTGAACATAGAATTGCGATTAGTTTTCCCTTGAGACCACTTCGGGGTGGTTTCTGAAGACGAATTTACCGTCGCAATATGTTCCCGACTTCTCAAATTATAAGATGGGAACTCTTTTTTAAGTTCATTTTTATATTCTACGGGGCTTTTTCCGGTTACCTGCTTAAAAATGCGGTTAAAACTGCTTTGAGCATTAAAGCCGGATTCAAATGCAATGCCCAACAGGGTAAGATGATCAAAAGCTGGGTCCTGCATTTTCCGCGCGGCTTCCTGAACGCGGTACTCATTTATAAAATCATTGAAACTTTTTTTGAGGACTGTGTTGATGATCCGGGATAATTCGTGAGTGGTCAAATCAAGCTTCTCAGCCAGTGAGCCCAGGCTTAATTCGGGGTCCTGGTAATAGCGGTTTTCTTTTACCATCTTCTTTAACCATGTGCCCTTCTGCTTTAGTTCGGCGGGTAGTAATGGTTTCAGAATTGGCACCGACGCATCGGGTTGTGCACCAATTTCCGGTCTTAAAAAAGCCCTCGCCGCTATCCAGACGATCATCGCCACCAAAAGAAAATACAGTGGATAATATGCTTCGGCACCTAATTGATAGTTGTAAAAAAAATAGTCGATCGCTATAAATGGTGTCCACAACAGCCACAGCATACCGAAACCGATCAGTAAGCGATGCAGCCAACGTAACTCGTGTCGGTATCGGTCGCCGCCATTAAATTTTTGCTGCTGGTAATAGCCTTCAATCAGCGTATGACATTTGTAGAGATAGATGATGACCGAAACAAATGCCAGCAATTGCAAAACAGGATTCAGGTGTTGAAATACCGGCGTATCATATGTAGCGGCACCTGAACTTATGCTTTGTGCGACTTCTAAACCGTAAGCCCCCAGTTCCAATATTAAAGGACTAAAATGCAGGATATCCCTCCGTTGGAATTTATATTCGGGCCTGGTTATTTTAAGCACATAAAAATAAATAAGCGGACCAAGTGCGAGGGAAAATTGCATCGGCAGACGGCTCCAAAACGGCGCATAATCTGCTAAGTGAATATCAATCGCCACTATCCGGGCTATCCATAAAGCAGCAACAGCCAATGCTATGGCCAGAAACCGATTGGCCGGGCGGTTTGCCTTTTTAGTAAACCATAAAAGCAGGATAAAAGTGAAGCCGATAAAAAGCATCCCGAAGAACGCAGCATCATAAAGGGTTATATGGAATGTATAGGATCTCAAGTTTTAAATTTGGCGCAATCGCTGTTCCAAATTAATAAAATATTAGCAGGCAGAATGTTAATGATAAGTTAAAGTGATTGCTGTAACAAAACCGGACATTAAGGCGTCCGGTTTTGATTTATTTCGGGCTCTTTTGGAGAGCCGAAGCTCATTCTGAGCGAAGGCTCTCAACTGGGTTCACTATTGCTGCTTTTATTGAATGGTAGCTAATCGTAATTATCGCGACAATGACGGCAAGTAATCCTGCCCCAGCAAACATCCACCATTGTATATGGATGCGGTTGGCAAATCCCTGCAGCCAGTTATGCATCACGTACCAGGCTATTGGCGAGGCAATAAGAATGGAAAGCAATACCAGTTTTAGAAAATCTTTTGAAAGCAATCCGTTAATGGACGACACACTTGCCCCAAGCACTTTTCTAATACCGATCTCCTTGGTGCGTTGCTCTATAGTAAATGCTGCCAATCCGAATAGCCCCATACCTGCCAGTACGATAGTGATGACCGTAAATATGCTGAATATAGAGGCCAGTCGATCTTCGGCCTTATACCGGGCATTAAATGCATCATCCATAAAGGTATAATCGAATGGCGTTTCGCTGTCATACTTTTTAAATGTCTTTTGCATTGCCCCGAGCAACGTCGGCAGATTGGTATGCGGTTTTATTTTGGCAAAAAGGTAGCACCCTCCCTGGGTTTTCCAAAACCTGGCGGTATCAGGAAGCACCCAAAGGCCTAGCGGTTGAACTGCATCTTCCAGTGAACCAAAGGTGAAATTTTTAACAACACCGGCCACAATAGTCTTTGAACCCGGACTAACAGCGCTACCAACCGGATTTGAGGGCAAATGCAGTTTCTCAACCGCCAATTCATTGATCACAACCTTACTACCAACATTCAGATTTTCATAAGGCAATGGCGGATATTTCCACTTTAATCCGACTAGCTTAAAGAAATCCTGGTCGACATTGAGCGATGGAAGCAAAATAGTTTCATTCTTGGTTTTACCCTCCATTCCTATCATATCATAGTAGCTAAACATGCCGTATCGTGATGTCGACACATCGCTCACACCCGCCAGTGTTCGTAAATCGTGGTTAAAGGCGGGGTAATTTTTAAAATTAGCTCCAACCGGTATCATGATCACATTTTCACGATTGACACCTGTATCCGTATGCCTGAAGAAATACAACTGCCGGTCGATTACGATTCCGCAAATGATCAGCGCAACCGATATCGAGAATTGCAGCGTGGTAAATATCTTCCTGATTATCACGCCACCTGATTGCTTGCCCATTTTTCCTTTAAGCGTGACAACAGGTTTAAAAGCCGACAATACCAGCGAAGGATAGCTTCCCGAGATCACTATAATAACCAGTAATAATCCGACCAGCAGAGAGAGGATCAAAGGGCTAAAAAGGAATGAATCGTCTATTTTCAGCTGAAGGACATTAAAAAACACTGGTTTAAAGAAGTAACACAGGACATATCCTAACAGGAAAGATATAGTTGCAAAAACAGCCGATTCGATATAGAACTGCAGGGCGACACTTTTGCGGCTGGCACCGGATATTTTACGCACGCCAATCTCTCTTGCGCGCAACGTAGCCCTGGCAGTAGACAGGCTCATATAATTGACGAGTGCCAGTAACAATATCAATAAAGCAACCAGAGGAAAAATAGCAAGGTATTTGATATTAGAATCATCCCGCGATCTTTTTAAATGTTGATCTACTACAGGTAAAGTAGAAAAAACAACCTGCATCTTATGGTCTTTAGTGGCAACGAGCGTCCGGAGACCCTTCGTCAACGCCGTAGTATCAGAACGATGCCGCAACAACAGATAAAGATCAAAAGTACCATTACCTACTTCTTGCCCGCCAAGATATTCTTTGGCAGATTTTGTTGTTACAAACCCCGAATTAGATGCAACAAAATTGTACTCAATAGACGAGTTGGATGGACAATTTTCAGCAACCCCGGTTACCTGGTAAGTGTAGGCGCTATCGGTTTTGATGGTCAGTGTCTTCCCTACCGGATTTTCATCACCGAAGAATTTTTTGGCCATATCCTGCGATATCACCACAGAAAATGGTTTGGACAACACTTGTGTGGGCTGGCCCGATAACAATTTAAAAGAAAAGAAATTGAAAAAGCCTGCATCAGCAAATAGCAATTTATCTTCCGCAAATTTCTGGTCAGGTTGCGATGAGTTACTCACAAGCGTGGTTGATGTGAAGTAACGTGTAACGCGCATATAATCTTCCACTACAGGTAATGATTGTTTTATTATTGGGCCGGATGCGTAACTCATCTGGTCGATGCCAAATGTATTACTGTTCACTTTTACCTGACCATAAGGTTTCACTATCCTGTCTGCATTTTTGTGGAATCGGTCATAGCTATGCTCATGCGCTACATAGATCATGATCAGCATACAAACAGACAATCCCACTGCCAAACCTGATATGTTGATCAAACTGAAAAGCCTTTGGCGTACCAGGTTTCGCCAGGCCATCTTTAAATAATTTCTAAACATATAATTGCGGTTTATTTTCTTGCCGGACCACATCGGTGTGGTTTCCTGGTTCGAAACTACCGCAGCAAAGCGGGGTTGACGTCCCAAATCGCGAGATGGGAACTCTTTTTTTAGCGCCTGTTTATATTCCACAGGGCTTTTCCCTGTCATTTGTTTAAAAATCCGGTTGAACGTGCTTTTAGAATTAAAGCCAGCTTCCCAAGCAATGCCAAGCAGCGTTATCCGGTCGTATGCCGGATCCTGCATTTTCCGGGCTACATCGCCAACGCGGTATTCATTAACAAAATCGTTGAAGTTTTTCTTGAGCGCGGTATTGATGATCTGGGACAACTCGCGGGAAGGCAGGCCCAACTTTTCGGCTAAAGAATTTATACTTAGCTCCGGGTCCTGGTAATATAAATTGCTTTCCATGGCCTTCTTTAACCAGGTACCTTTCCCCCTCAACTCAGCCGCAGGCGATGGCTTAATGTTTCGGGGCGATAGCACCATCATCCCGGCTTGCGGCCTCAGAAAAGCCGCGGTTGCCGTCCATATAATGATCACCACAAAGAAAATGTAAAAGGGATAATAAACATGTATGCCTAATTGATTACGGTAACCTAAATAATCAACTGCAGCATAAGTTATCCATAATACCCATAGCAACGCAGTAGCCGCTAGCAAACGGCGTAGCCACCGGAATTCAAGACGCGACCGGTCCATCAGAACGGGTTGCAAGCGGCGATAAAAATTCTGGATGAACTTATAAGACTGATACAGATAGGTTATGATCGAAATAAATATAAGCAACTCTAATACCGGGTTCAATTCCTGAAATATCGACGTAGCATAGATAGCGACGCCTGTCCTGGTACTTTCTCTGATCTCCAATATCAAAGCGCCCTGTTCCAGCAATAGCGGACTGAAATGCAGCAAATCTTTCCAACTGAATTTATATTCCGGTCGTGTTAGTTTAAGTACGTAAAAATAGATCAGCGGCCCTAGTGCCAGTAAAAACTGCATAGGCAGTCGGTCCCAATGAGGCAGGTAAGTTTCCAGCCGGATGTCAATGGCCAATATCCTGATCATCCATAAAATCATCACCAGCAGGGCCAGTGCAAGAAACCGGTTTGCGGTTCGGTTGACGCTTTTTACAAAAGATAACAACAGCACAAAATTCAGCCCGATGAATATCATTCCGAAGAAAAACAGATCATAAAGGGTGATATGGAATGTATAGGGTCTCACGTCAATAAATTAGCTCAATCGCTGTTCCAATTTACTAACTTGTTGAGAGATAAAAAATTGTGCATTATTTAATATATCCATCTGTAACAAAACCGAACGTTAAGGCGTCCGGTTTCGATTTATTTTGAGGCTCTCGAAGAGAGCCGTAGCTCATTCTGAGCGAAGGCTCTTCACAGGGTTAGTAATTGCAGCTTTTATCGCCTGAAAGCTCACGGTCATTAAAGTGATTACTAAAGATGCCAATACTACCAGTAACAGCATTCCCCAGCTGATATCGATCTTATATTGATATGTTTTCAGCCAGTCGTGCATCAAATACAGGGAAATAGGAATTGCGACGGCACAGGCGAGCAGGACAAGCATGATAAAGTCTTTTGAAAGCAATTGCCAGATCGATGATACGCTGGCACCTAGCACCCGACGTACTCCGATTTCCTTTGTGCGTTGTTCCGCCTTGTAAGAAGCCAGGCCAAACAATCCCAGACAGGAAATAAAAATGGCTATCACGGTAATAATTACGGATAAACCCGCTACCGATTCTTCATAATAGAACTTTTTGGCATACGCCTTATCGGCAAATTGATACTCAAACGGAACATTATACCTTTCCAAAACCGCTTTGATGTTATTGAGCGCTTTTGACATGGAAATATCCGGGTTGACCCGTACAATCAATGAGTTTACCCAATCTTTAGAAAACTTGATGATCAACGGCGAAACGGATTGGAAAGGTGATTCCATTTGCAGGTCGGGTACGACGCCAATAACTGTTCTGTTTTGTCCGTTCCATTTAATGGTTTGACCTATTGGATCTTTAAATCGCATGAATTTTACAGCCGCCTCATTCAAAAGTACAGCGGCAGAATCAGTCGGATAATCAGCGGAAAAATCTCTGCCCGCCACCATTTGAATACCAAAGGTCTTCGTAAAATTAAAACTTGTGGCTATGGTGTTGATGCCCCCGGCTTTATCGGTTGGTTTGCTGCCTTGCCATTCCCATCCGTTCTGACTGCAGCAGATCTCTGTCGCCGCTGAATTAGACAAACACACGGAGTATACCCCTCTCCCAGCCACTAAATCATTTTGCAGTGGTGAAAAACTTTTAGCCATCTCCTGCGAATAATTCACCGATATCAACCCATTTTTATCATAACCTACAGGGCGGTCCTTTCCGTGCTGTATCTGCTGGTAAACAACGATCGTTCCAATCATGAGCACAATAGAGCTTGTAAATTGAATGACCACCAATACTTTTCTGGCTAACTCACTTCCGTTGTACCTGTTCATCTTTCCTTTCAACACAGTTAAAGGATTGAAAGCCGAAAGGAATAAAGCGGGGTAACTGCCTGCAGTTAATCCGGTTAGTAGTGTGAACGTTATTACAAGTAACCAAAAAGCAGGGCTTGAAATTAATAGGCTCATTTCTTTTCCGGTAAGCGTATTGAAGTAAGGAAGTGCAAAAAACACGATTAACATCGCCACTGCTAAGGCAAGAATGGTAACACATAAGGACTCTAAAAAAAACTGTATGATTAATTGTTGGCGTAAGCTGCCCACCACTTTTCGAATACCGATTTCTTTCGCGCGCCTGGATGACCTGGCTGTGCTTAGGTTCATAAAGTTGATACAGGCATTGAGCAGCACGACAATTGCCAGTATACCAAATAGCCTGATATATTTAATATAACCGCCTATGTTTTTTCCATTCTCAAAATCTGTATATAGTTTCCATTTTGACATCGGGAATAACTCGATTTGTGGCTTTGCCGTCTGCACGATACGATCGCCGGGAAAATGATCCAGCACTACATTCTTTATTTTCTGATTCACGCTTTCAACGCTAGCCTTGTCATTTAACTGCACGAATGTTCGCCAGGAATTATTCCCCCAATCGTTTTGGTCAAGTTTAGAATCGGAATATATCTTTTGCAGCAATTTCCAGGGGATTAAACAATCGAAGATGAGGGAACTGCTTCCGGGTTGTTTGGAGATCACGGCTTTTACAGTAAGCTCATAAGAATTATCCAGTTTCACTGTCTTTCCAACCGCATCGGTTGTATTAAAGAGCGCCCGGGCGGTTTCATCGGTCAATACAATGGAATAGGGATCGTGCAGTGGGTTTTTATCTCCATACAGGATATCAAATGAAAACATACTGACGGCTTCCTCGCCGATAAAAAAACCATCCTTCGCGATCTTCTTATCCCCGTTTTCCAGTGTATGCCGGCCCCGTCCATCACACATAGCAACAGCCTTAATATCGCCAAACTTTGATTTTAATTCATCGCCCATAGGTAGCGGCGTCACCCAGCCGGTAGATATTTCGCCCTGGTTTGACTGGTGCGTAATAACTTGATAGAGGGAGCCATAATTCTCAAAATGCCTGTTTGCTGACAGCTCGTCCCATATCCACAAGCCGATAAGCATAGCCACCGCCATACCTACAGCCAGACCGCCTATGTTGATGGATGATGATATTTTATTCCTGATGAGATTACGCCAGGCGATCTTAAAATAATTGCGAAACATATAATTGCCGTTTGATTTCTTGTCAGACCACTTATGCGTGGTTTCCTGATTCAAAATTATCGCAGCATGTCGTGAACCAGCTCCCAACTTATAAGTTGATAGTTCTTTTTTATAGTCCGCAGGCGTTTTACCTGTTAATTCTTTAAATACACGATGAAAGGTGCTTTGGGAATTAAATCCCGACTCATAAGCAATGCCCAATAGCGTCAGTTTGTCGTATGCCGGGTCTTTCATTTTCCGGGCAACTTCACGCACACGGAATTCATTAATAAAATCGCTGAAATTCTTCTTCAATCCCTGGTTAAGAATTTTGGACAGGTCATGCGGATGCAGCCCCAATTCCACTGCAAGAGTGGCCAGTGTCAGATCAGCATCTTCATAAAGGCGGCGAGCTGCTACAGCTTCTTTTAGTCTCCGGCCTTTTTCTTTTGCATCCCATGTGTCGGTCACGGGAGTGGGCAATAGTTCGCTATTATCCGGTTTTAACATCACCTCCGTAGCCATTCCGATTAATACGAAAGCAACAGCAAAGGAGAAAAGCTCATTAAACAGCCATAATAAACAGAGTAAGCCAAGCACAAGTAATATCCGTTCCAATTGCCGGAAAGCAAAGCGCGGTCTATCCATCAGTACCGGACGTAACCGGTCATAAAAATGCTGTATCAAACGGTGCGACAGGTACAGATAGATGATCACCCCAAATAAGGCTAACCAGGTGGGCATCCAATATCCTGCGAGGATGGGACAAAAGTGCAGCAAGTCTTTTCGTCGAAACTGCTGATCAGAAGCGATCAGCTTCCTCGTATAAAAAAATAGCAACGGCCCCAGTGCAGGTAAAAAAGCGACCGTAAACCCGCTTATCTTCAACATCATCACTCCTAATGCCAGACTCAAAAACAAGTTGGCGCTTTGGCTGGATTTTTTGGCAAATGCTAAAAGCAAAGCAAGTATTATCCCCGAAAACAGGATTGCCTGGAAAACCAGGTCGTATAGGCTAATATGGAAAGTATGTGAATTCAACTAAATCCAACCGCTCAATCGTTGTTCCAATTTACTAACATGCTGATAAATAGAAAAATGCAAAAAAATTGGATTGCTCATTTGTAACAAAACCGGACGTCTTAATGTCCGGTTTTGAATTATGATAAGGTTAACGATTGTTTACGAACTAAGATTCTCATTAATTACCTTTTTTGAAAGAAAACAGCCACGGAAGCAGGTCTGGTTCTGCGAAAGCATTATCCCAGCTATTGTGTTGTACGCCCGCGTATTCTGTGTATTTCACGTTTTTTGCATTGATAGCTTGCAAGGCTTTGTATAAATCCCTGTCAGGTTGAACGGAAATGGTGTTATCTGAGTCACCGTGAAAAATCCATATTGGAAAGTAGCGAGCTTTCTGTTTATACAGTTCTACATTGGCCTGGGCGCTAATGGTAAATGCTGCAGCAAAATATTTTGGATAATGAATTATCAGATCATATACGCCAAAACCGCCTAAAGAGAGTCCCCCGAGATAAATTCTATTCTTATCAGCGACCTTGCGTTGAACCAGGTCGTTTATCAATAATTTCACCAAACGTTCAGGGGTAGTAAGGGCATAAGTGTTTAACGCGCGGTTCCGTACCTCTGGAGTTGTGGTATCTGTCATTTTCGTAAACCTGCTCCAAGTGCTATCTTCAGGGCATTGCGGAAAAACTACGATGGCGGGGAATTTTTCCCGTACAGTGTTCTTCAAAAACAAATCGGCACCATGCCAAAGCTGTTTCCTATTATCGTTCCCTCTTTCTCCTGCCCCATGCAGAAATACGACTAAAGGATACGGCTTTCCGGGTTTATAATCTGGAGGATACAATATCCTGTAAGGTAAAGTATCATGCCCTGTTATAAATAACGCTTTCGCATAAGCGTTTACGTCCTGCGCCTGTGAACAATGAACATTGAACAACAACAAAATAAGGTAGGCAATTCTTTTCATCGGAATTATTTTTAATTGGGTTACCGGTGTAGTTTCACGACGCAATATTACCGGCTATAATGGTGAAAGGAGTGCCAACTTATCAATTGGTACTTCTTTCTTAAATTGTTCTTGTACTCCAAAGGAGTTTTGCTGCTATTCCCTGGAAACGCGGTTGAAAATCATTTTGGGATTGAACTCCCAGAGAAGACCTTCAATAACTACCCCCCGATAACTGATTAACCGATAACCGATTAACTGATCATTCTGAGCGAAGGCTCTTCACCGGGTTTGCCAAAGCTGTCCTGATACATTGATAACTTACGGTCAGCAAAGTGATAAAAAGCATTCCTGCTGCCGTTAAAGCAAACACCCACCACGATATAGGTGTGCGGTATTGGTAGCTTTGCAACCACTTCGACATAAAATACCAGGCCATTGGCACTGCAATTACTGCTGAGATAATTACCAGTGCCACAAAATCTTTTGATAATAGTCGCCATAGCGTGAATACCGATGCGCCTAACACTTTACGCACACCAATTTCTTTGGTGCGCTGTTCGGCCATGAACATAGCCATACCAAAAAGCCCCAGGCAACTGATCAAAATGGCGAGGCAGGAAAAGAACCTGGTCAGTTTCCCGATGTGTTCTTCTGCTGCAAATTTTTTGGCATAGTCGTCATCTGCAAAATTGTAGGTAAACGGAACAGCCGGGACGATTTTTTTGAACACTGCAGCTATTTTGGGCAATGCACTGCTGACGCTTACTTGCGGATTGATCCTGATAAATATCCAATTGGGATTTTCTCCCAGCCGAAAAACAACTGGCCTTATTTCGTTGTACGGCGATTCCATCACCATATCTTTTATCACGCCGATGATCCTATAATCCTTATCTACGTTGTTCCATTTGCTTTTCCAGTGGATGGTTTCCCCTACCGGGTTTTGCATGCCCATGTATCTTGCAGCAGCCTCGTTAATAACGAAACCGGATGAGTCAGCGGCAGAACCTTTGAAAAAGTCGCGACCATCCTTAAATTGCCAGCCGATAGTTTTACCATATTCAGCCGTTACGGTTAACGTTCCGAATTTCTCTTCTACTCCCAGGTCCTTACCTTTCCAGGTAAAGCCGGCATTGTTGGAAGATATACCTGTAACCGGGCTTTCTGATTCAGCAACTTCAGTTACTGCGCCGGTATTTTTTAGTTCGTTGCGGAGGACATCCTGTTTTCCCTGGTAGTCTATCGACTGCATGGGTACGATGATCAATCCATCGCGGGAGTATCCAACGGGGCGGTCTTTGGCAAACATCAACTGATTATACACGATGATGGTACAAATGATCAGCACAATAGAAACTGTGAATTGCATCACCACCAATACTTTGCGCGGAAGCGAAGCCATACGGCCTGCGCGGAATGCTCCCTTTAAAACTTTTACAGGCTGAAAGGAAGACAAATATAAAGCCGGGTATATTCCGGCAAGCAGACCTGTAAATAAAATAAAGCTAAGGCAAGCAAGCCAAAACCACATGTTGGTGAAAGGTATGGCAATCTGCTTGGCTGACAAATCGTTCAGCATCGGTAAAGCCACCAGGGTAAACAGCAATGCTATCATAAATGCTAAAAACGCCACCAATAACGATTCGCTAAAAAACTGGCTGATCAGTTGCGTCCTGGCGGAGCCTATTGCTTTACGTATACCTACCTCGGTAGCTCTTTTTTCGGAGCGCGCAGTACTCAGGTTCATGAAATTGATGCAGGCCAATAACAATACAAAGCCACCGATGATGCCAACTATCCAAACAAACTGAACAGGTCCCTTATCTGCAATGCCATCCTTAAAGGTTGAATATAAGTGCCAGTTCTTCATTGGATTGAGCATTATCTCAGGATTTGCGGCTGCTTCCTGTTTCATATTATCCATGTGCCTGATCACCTTAAGTTCAGCATCTTTAATATTAGCCGATACTTTATTCAGATCAGCGCCGGGTTGAACTTCAGCATACATTAAAAAACGATGATCATCCCAGGCCATTGTGGGCAGGCGCGTATCGGCGGCGGCGTATAAGCTCCAGGGCATAAAAAATTGCGTTGAATGAAATTGGGTATTCTGCGGCAAGTCTTCATATATCCCCGTTACCTTCACATCTGTAGTGGTATGCACATCGTAGGTGCCGCTTACTTTCACCGTTTTATCTAAAGGATCAGCATTGCCAAAAAGCATTTTTGCTGTAGATGCCGAAAGGAGAACGGAATGCGGATCATTCAACGCGGCCCATGAGCCACGGAGCATTTTCAAGGTCAGCATTTCCGGTGCTGCAGCCTCAATATATTGCCCGGTTTGCGCTATTTTATTTTCACCCTGGGATAGGTAAAAGTCGCCCGCCTCGGTAGCTATTACGATTTGCTTAAAATCGGCGTGGTAATTTGTTTTGAGTTCATCAAGCAGCCGGTAAGGCATATGATCTGTTATATTGGTATTGCCGTACACCTTTTCCTTTTGCAGCAGCTGTACAATGCGGTCGTAATTCTGATGGTATTTGTTGAACGATAGCTCATCCCAAATCCATAATCCGATCAGGATGGCTACCGCCATGCCAACGGCAAGACCGCCGACATTGATGAAGGAAGAGGCTTTGTTCCTGACCAGGTTTCTCCAGGCAATTTTTAAATAATTTTTAAGCATATGGTTGCGATTTACTTTCACATCAGACCACTTTGGGGTGGTTTCACGATACGAAATTATCGCGGCAGAACGTGGATGTCGTCCTAAGTTATAAGATAGGAACTCTTTTTCCAGGCCGGCTTTATATTCGGCAGGGGTTTTGCCTGTCATTTTCTTAAAAATGAGATTAAAGGTGCTTTTAGAGTTGAACCCGGAATCATACGCAATACCCAACAATGTAAGTTGGTCATAAGCCGGGTCCTGCATTTTGCGGATCACTTCCCGAACACGGTATTCATTGATGAAATCGTTGAAGTTCTTTTTGAGGACCGTATTGATTATCCGCGATAATTCATGCGGATACAGATCAAGCTTTTCGGCCAGTGAACCCAAACTTAGTTCTGCATCCTCGTAATAGCGTTTCTCTTTTATAACTTTCTTAAGCCAGGCACCTTTTTGCCTTTGCTCGGCACGTACCAATGGCTTTGAAACAGAAGATAATTCATCCTTTTTCGCCGCTGGTTTTAGCACTTCCACAGCCAACCATATAATGACAGCCGCTAAAAAGAAATATAACGAATAGTAAGCGTGGATATCTGCCTGGTAACGATCATAAAAATAATCTGCCACTTTAAGGGGTATCCACAGCAACCACAACAGGCCAAATGCTGCGAGTATCCGGTGCAATTTCGCGCTATCGGTAATTCTGCCAGTGAACCATAACAGCAGGATAAAAATCAGCCCAATAAATACCGCTCCCAGGAAAGCCAGGTCATATAGGTTAATATGGATGGTATATGGATTCAAGTAGAATAAACTATCAAGTAAGACATCATTCACTTCTCAGGCTCTTTACAGGGTTCGTCAATGCCGCCTTCACTGCCTGGAAGCTGATGGTTATAAAAGCGATAACGATAGCCATGCCACCCGCCAGTGCAAACACCGTCCAGCTGATATTGATCTTGTAAGCAAAATCCTGCAGCCATTTGTACATAAAAAACCAGGCTACAGGCGCCGCAATAATAATAGCGATGAATACCAGTTTGATAAAATCTTTGGCCAGTAACCTGACTATACCGCTTACACTTGCACCCAATACTTTGCGTACACCTATCTCGCGGGTACGCACTTGTGCCGTGTAGGCAGCCAGGCCCAGCAGACCAAGGCAGGAGATAAAAATCGCTATGGCTGCAAAGTCGGTGAACAGAGTTCCCTCGCGTTGTTCACTTTGGTATAGGCTATTGAACATGTCATCCAAAAATGTATAGCCGAATGGGTACTGGCCGTTATAAAGTTTAAACTGTTTTTCGGCAGCGGCAATAACCTTTGGTGCATCGGTACCGGTGGTTTTTATATATATTTTATTTAGTTCCTTTGGCGCATACCAGAAAATCGATGGCGCTATCTTTTCTTTCATCGAGGTGTAATGAAAGTCCTTTACCACCCCAACTATAGTGCCGGTAGTAGGCCCCATACGAAAACGCTTGCCTACCGGGTTTTTAATACCCATCTCCTTGATCGCGGCCTCGTTCAAAACATAGTGTGCGGTGTCTATCTTTCCGCCTGTAAAAGATGTGCCTGCCACGAGTTTCATCTTGAAGAAGGATACCAGATCGCGGTCCACCACGATTGGGTGCACGATGATATTTTGTTTCGGGTCTCTCCCATCCCAATCAACATCCCCTGTAAATCCCTGGAAATGGATGATATTCTGATTAGAACGGGTTATGGCTAAAACTCCGGGTTGCTTCAACAATTCAACTTTGGCGGCATCGTAGTGCTGGCCCATATCGCGCATCCAGAAGGTAAGCACATGCGTTTTATCGTATCCAACACCCGTAGTGCGGATATAGTTCAATTGCCCGGTAATTACAATGGTACCGATAATCAGAATAATGGAAAATGCAAATTGCGTAACCACCAGTATCTTGCGAAATAGCACATCGCCCAAACCTGCCGATATTTTTCCCTTGAGTGCTTTTAATGGTTCAAACGAAGACAATAGCAAAGCTGGGTAAATACTCGATGCAGCCAATGTTCCGGCAATCGCAGCTAAAAGCAACAGCCATACATGGTAATCGCCCAGATTAAACGCCATATCCTTGCCGGATACTTTATTAAATACCGGCATCAGCATATAGATCAACCCTATGGCGAGCAGAGCAGCGATCATAAACAATAAAGCAGTCTCAATAATAAACTGCATAAACAGTTGCATTTTGGCTGCGCCGATGATCTTCCGCATGCTGATCTCTTTGGCCCTTAGCATAGACCGCGCGGTAGACAGGTTCACATAATTGATACAGGCGATAACCAGTATCAGCAAGGCAATCGCAATAAATATGCGCACCGTTGTGATGCCATTATCGGTCATATCTGCATTGTACAGATGCATCTTGGTGAGCGGAAGCAGCAGGTAATCTGCATCTGTATCGCCGGGACTATGTTTTAAATGCACACCTGTTATCTGTTTGGCCAGCTTCTTCAAATCACTGCCGGGCTTGATCTGCAGAAAGGTGATATAATTCAGGTAACCGTAATTATTGCTCAGGTCGTTCTTTTGCTCCAATTGTTCTTTAAAATGAAAGCTTATCGGCATCACCATATCATACTGAAAGCTGGAGCTCTTAGGTATGTTCGGCATCACACCGCTTACAGTAAGGTTAACCTTATTATCGCCTATGATCACTTTTCCTATCGGATCTTCGGTACCAAAAAACTTCTCCGCGGTTCTTTGGCTGATCACTACCGAATTATCATCTGTAAATGGCTTTGCATTGTTGCCTTTTATCAAATCAAGGTCAAACATCGAAAACAGCGAGGGGTCGGCATAGATCGGATTTTCATCGCCAAACACCTTATCCTTGTATTTAAAAAGTGAGTAATCAGAATTCCCGGTAAGGCGTACATAATCCTGTATATCGGGTAATTGTTGTTTAGAGGCTGGCCCTATTGGCGCCACGCCTATGGTAAATATCTGCCTGTTGCTGCCCGTGCCGCCCCAAAGTTCCAACCGGTAAAGGTCATTCGCTTTTTTGTAAGAGCTATCGAAGCTCAGTTCGTCCTGCACCCATAGCAGCACAAGTATACCTACCGCCAGCCCAAGCGTAAGACCGGCGATGTTAATGGCTGAATAGAATTTGTTCTTCAGCAAATTTCTCCAGGCGGTTTTAAAATAATTGCGAAACATAAAATTGCGATTTAATTTTTCAGGAGACCATTTTGGTGTGGTTTCACGACGCAATATTACCGGCATGGTTCGCGGATGAGGTTCCAGGTTATAAGTTGGGAGTTCTTTTTTCAGGTCAGTTTTATATTCTGCGGGACTTTTACCCGTCATTTCTTTGAATATGCGATGAAAGGTAGTTTTGGAGTTAAAGCCGGAGTCGTACGCAATGCCCATCAGCGTAAACTGGTCGTGTTTGGGGTCCTGCATTTTCCGGGCTACATCCCGAACGCGGTATTCGTTAATGAAATCATTGAAGCTTTTTTTGAGTGCTACATTCAATATCCGCGATAATTCGTGTGTATGGATGTTGAGCATTTCAGCAAGTGTACCCAGGCTTAGTTCCGGGTCCTCATAATAGCGGTTTTCTTTTACTGCTTTATTCAGCCAGGCGCCCTTTTGCTTCAGTTCGGCCGGTAATATCGGTTTCAGCACCGGGGCGTTATCTCCCGGCACAAAGGCTTCCTGTCTTAAAAAAGCCCTCGCTGCCATCCAGATGATCATCCCGGCCAAAAGAAGGTACAAAGGATAATAGGTGTGTATGCTTAAATGATGATGATAATAAAAATAATCTGCGGCGGTAAGCGGTAACCACAATAGCCATAGCAGACCGAAAGCTGTCAGTAATTTGTGCAGCCATCTTAATTCGTGGCGATAGCGGTCTCCCCCGTTAAATTTTAGGCGCTGGTAAAATTGTTCTATCAGCCTTTCGGATTTGTACAGATAGATGGCAACCGAAATGAAGGCTAACACCAGCAACACAGGGTTTAACTGCTGAAATAGTTGGGTGTTATAAATGACCCTCCCTGTTTTAATACTTTGGTTAATCCCGAATACATGAGCACCAAACTGTAGCAGCAATGGACTAAAATGCAATAAATTCTTCCATCCGAATTTGTAATCGGGCCGGGTCAACTTTAAAACATAAAAGAAAATCAATGGGCCAAGCGCCAGTGAAAACTGCAACGGCAGCAGGCTCCAATGAGGAATATAGGTTTCCAACCGGATATCGATGCCCAATATCCAGGTCAGGTGCAATATAACCACCGTCATAGTCATCGCAAGAAAACGATTAGCCTCTTTATTGACGCGTTTTGCAAACCACAGCAACAGAGCAAAGTTCAGCCCGAAAAATATCGCTCCCAGGAAAGCCAGGTCATATAGGTTGATATGGAAAGTATATGGATTCAAGTCAATCGATCAGCTCAATTGCTGTTCCAATTTACTAACTTGTTGACAGATAAAAAATTACGAAATAATTGACAGGCAGATTTGTAATGAAACCGGACATCAGGGCGTCCGGTTTTGCTATATATAAAAATGCGTTCCGTCTCTCACCCCGGAACGCATCACTCACGTGTTTCAACTAAACCTCAGGGATAGAGCCAAGAGGCGAGAATCAAGAGACAAGATTGTCCTGGTTCTTGATTCTTGGTTCCTGGGTCTATTCCGAACGAAGACTCTTTACCGGGTTGGCCAGTGCGGCTTTTATCGCCTGGAAACTGATCGTGATCAAGGTTATCATGATAGCTATAATTCCCGATGCAATAAATACACCCAGGCCTATTGAAATGTGGTATTGATATTTCTGGAGCCAATTATTGAGAAAGTATAATGCGATAGGTGAAGCGATAACACAGCTGATGATCACCAGCACCACAAAATCCAGCGACAATAACATCCACACCTGTGCTATGGATGCGCCCAATACTTTGCGGATACCGATCTCCTTGGTACGTTGTTCAGCAACATAAGCAGCAAGGCCAAACAGACCCAGGCAGGAAATAAATATAGCCAGTGCAGCAAATACACCGGCCAGCTTGCCAACAAGCACCTCGAGACTGAATTTGCTGGCATATACCTCGTCTATAAATTTATATTGATAGGGATAAGTAGGATTATATTTTTCAAACACCTTACCGATCTTTTCTATCGCTGTATGTGGATTGGCATTTTTAGGCAAGCGGTAAGTAATGACGAATCCATAAGGGTTATGACCGAAAACCGCAGGCGCTACAGGTGTATAAGGCGATTCCATCAGGGCATCCTTTACTACACCGATTATCCTTACAGGCTTGTCGCTCCCATTCCAGGATATCATTTGATTAACAGGATCTTTGAGGCCCATACGCTTCACGGCGGCTTCGTTAACAATTATGTTCAGCGAATCACTTTTAAAATCACCCGAAAAGTCCCGACCGGCAGCCATTGTCATACCAAGTGTTTGGAAATATCCGTTAGACACCCAAATAGCGCCAACATTCGCTTCTTCGTCCGCTGCATTTTTACCCGGCCATTTCTGCAGCGAAAAATGGCTGTATATCTGCGTTGCCGGTGATGTGGAAGATACAACACTCTCCACAAGCCCCGTTGAAAGCAGTTCATTTCTCAATGCATCATAGTGCTGGTAAAGGTCGCCGTTCATGTCGGTCATTACCAACCTGTCGGCGTTATACCCGGTCGGGCGGTTTTTTACGTATTGTATCTGCTTGTAAACAATCAAAGTACTGATGATTAATGCTACGGAGCAGGTAAACTGCACCATCACTAATATTTTCCGGGGCCAGGCTGCAGCCTTGCCTACCTGGATGCTTCCTTTCAATACCTTAACCGGGTTGAACGAGGATAAGTAAAACGCCGACCTGCTTCCGGCAGCCAAACCGGTAATTAATATAAAAGCGACCATGATGCACCAAAACCCCAAATTTCCGTATGGGATATGGATGTAAGAGCCGGTTAAAGTATTGAACGATGGTAGTGCCAACTGCACTAAAAGAACGCCAAGCAGAAACGATATAAAAGTGATCAAAACCGACTCCAGTAAAAACTGGTAGATCAAATCGCGTCGTGCTGAGCCAATCGCCTTGCGAACACCGACCTCTCTTGCCCGTTTTTCAGATCGCGCGGTAGAAAGGTTCATGAAATTGATGCAGGCTATCGCCAATACCAGTATGCCGATGATACTGAACATCCGCACGTACTCGATAAAACCGCCAACCAGCTTTCCATCCTTGAAATCGTTATACAAATGCCAGTCCTTCATAGGGTGCAAAAAGACTTCAGGCTTCGACGACCGCATCTCCGGACTCCGTTTGTTGACAATATCCCTGATCTTAGGCGCAATCTGCGCATAGCTTGCACCAGGCTCCAATACCACATAAGCATTGAATGAATTCCATGTCCACTTGGTACGTCCAAGCCGCATCCAATCCTGGGTTGCCTCTCCAAATGCAAATGGGATAATATAATGGAATTGAAGTGTTGAGTTTTTAGGTATTTCCTTAATGACCCCGGTAACCTTCAGGCTTTGCGAATTATCAATACGAACGATTTTTCCCATCGGATCGGCATCACCAAATAAAGCTTTGGCGGTCGACTCAGTCAGCACGATGGAATAAGTATCCTTAAGGGCCGAATTAGCATTACCCTTAACAAAAGGGTATTGAAACATCTTGAAAAAATCCGCGCCCACAGATCCCCCACCCAGGTATAATTTTTTATCACCAACCAGAAGACCATGGTTCATCAGGCCCAATGCATCAGATTCGGCTACATATTTAATTCCCGGTATCTCCTTTCGTAAAACCTCCGTCAGCGGCAGCGCTATCGAGGTTTGGGTAGTTGTTCCGGCGTGCTGCGAGGTGAGATTCATCTCGACCTGGTATACCTGCTGGTAACCGGGCAGGAAACGATCATAGGAATATTGATCGGTCACCCACAACCCGATCAGCAGCGCTACAGCCATTCCTGTGGCAAGGCCTACTATATTCAACGCGCTGTAAACTTTATTATTCAGTGTATTGCGCCATGCGATTTTCAAATAATTGCGAAACATAAGATTGCGATTTAATTTTTCAGGAGACCACTTTGGTGTGGTTTCAGGACGCAATATTACCGGCTGTATTCGCGCAAGAGGTGCCAACTTATCAATCGGTACGTCTTTTCGCAGGCTGTTCTTGTATTCGATGGGAGTTTTGCCGGTCATTTCCCGGAAAACGCGGTTAAAGGTAGTTTTTGAATTGAACCCCGATTCATAAGCGATGCCCATCATGTTCAGATGGTCATAGGCAGGATCCTGTATTTTCCGGGCAACTTCCCGCACACGGAATTCATTGATAAAATCGCTGAAATTCTTTTTAAGTCCCAGGTTAATAATTTTTGACAGATCATGTGGATGGATTCCCAGTTTTACCGCCAGTGTAGCCAGTGTCAGTTCGGCATCCTCATAAAGACGGCCTGCGGCTACCATTTCCTTTAACCTGCGGCCTTTTTCTTTTGCATCCGATGTGTCAGTCATCGGCAGGTACAGCGGTGCGCTGGTATCGGATTTCAGCATTGCCTGTACTCCAATTCCGATTATTACGAAGGCAACAGCAAGGGAAAAAATATCATTTATTAACCACAGCAGGCACAGTAAGCTCAGCGCTATTAATACCCGCTCCATCTGCCGGAAAGCAAAACGGGGGCGGTCCATCAGTACAGGTTGCAGCCGGTTGTAGAAATATTGTATCAGCCGGTGCGACAGATATAAATAAACGATCACCAAAATTAAGACCAGCCAGACCGGCGCCCAATATCCTGCAAGCAAGGAGCAAGAATGCAACATATCTTTCCGGCGAAACTGCTTCTCTGGGTCAACTAGTTGTCGTACATAAAAATATAAGAGTGGCCCAAGTGCAGGTAAAAAAATCGAAGTATGGGTACCAACTGTCAATATGATCACAACCAGGGCGAAACTCAAAAATACATTGGCAGCGCGATCAACTCTTTTAGCAAATGCCAAAAGCAAAGCAAGCATCATCCCGGCGAACAAGGTTCCCAGGGAGATCACGTCATACAGGTTTATATGGAATGTATAGGAATTCAAGTAAATCATCCAATGCAATCGCTGTTCCAATTTACTAACTTGTTGACAGATAAAAAATTACGATATATTTGGCATGCGAGTTTGTAATAAAACCGGACATCAGGGTGTCCGGTTTTGGTTTATATAAAAATGCGTCCCGTCTCTCACCCCGGAACGCACCACTTGCGTGTTCAACTAAACCTCAGGAATAGAATCAAGAGGCAAGAGACAAGAATCAGGAGAATAATTATCCTGGTTCCCGGCTCTTGCTTCCTGGATCTTATTCAGAGCGGAGACTCTTAACCGGGTTGGCCAGTGCGCTGCTGATGGCCTGGTAACTTATAGTAACTATCGTGATCACGATGGTAAGCGCCGCTGCTATTAAAAATGCAACCGGGCCTATGGTGATGCGGTAATCATACTTTTGCAGCCATCCATGTAAAAAGTAAAATGCAATGGGCGACGCAATTATACAACTGATGCCGACCAACGATACAAAATCGGCAGACAAAAGCTTCCAAACCTGTAACACTGACGCCCCCAGTACTTTGCGGATACCGATTTCTTTTTTCCGCTGTTCGGCTATATAGGCTGAAAGTCCGAAGAGTCCCAGGCAGGAAATGAATATCGCCAGCCCGGCAAAAATGCTCGCCAATGTACCCACTAATACTTCTAATTGATAGGTCGCGGCAAATGACTCATCTGCGAAACGATAATCGAACGGAAAAGAAGGGTTATATTTATTGAATATTGCAGATATCTTTTTTATGGCCTGCTGCCTGTCAACACTAGGATTTAGCCGGTACATAATGGCACCTGCCCAGCCCGGATTGTAAACATATAGAGCAGGCCCGGCTGAATAGAACGGCGACCCAACAATCGCGTTTTCTACTACGCCGATGATACGCATCGGATTTTTACGATAGTCGAAAGTTATCAGCTGGTTCAGCGGCTCTTTTAAACGGAGTTTTTCTGCAGCGGCCTCATTTAAAACAACATTTAAAGTGTCGGGCCCTGCATCGCCTGTAAAATCGCGGCCCGATTTCAATTTCATGCCTATAGTCTTAAAATAATCGGGTGAAACAGCGGTAGTAGCCATTTCAAGTGATTCTCCAAGCTTTTTACCCGGAAAGTCCTTTATGGAGAACGACGCCGGGAAATAACTCATAGTACTTGCTGCTTTGGTAACACTTACTATCTGGCCGCTTTGTAAAAGATCATGTTTAAGTGCCTCATAGTTTTTATTAAGATCGTCGCTGCTGTTCATCATAATCAGGTTATAGGGGTTATAACCCTTTGGCCTGGCCTTTGCATAATTTATCTGCTGGTAAATGATCAGTGTACTGATAATGAGGGCAATTGAACAGGTAAATTGTACCACCACCATTATTTTACGTGGCAATGTGGCCTGTTTCCCCAGCTGAATGGTGCCTTTTAAGACTTTCACCGGTTTAAATGACGACAAATAGAATGCTGGACGGCTACCAGCCAATAATCCGGTGATCAGCACGTAAGCCAGCATGACAACCCAAAAAGTACCGCTGCCGTAGGGAATAGAGATATTGCCATATGTCAGCGTATTAAAAGAAGGGAGAACGAGCTGAACAAGCAGTATGGATAACGCAAACGCAGCAAAAGTGATCAGTAATGACTCGGTCAGAAACTGGACGATCAAGTCTCTTCGCGATGAGCCGATCGATTTTCGCACACCTACCTCCCGTGCGCGCTTTTCAGCCCGGGCGGTCGACAAATTCACAAAGTTGATGCAGGCTATTACCAATACCAACATGCCTATTATACCAAACATGCGCACGTATTGGATAATACCATCCGTTGCCTTGCCATTATTAAACTGTGTAAGCAGGCGCCAGTTTTTTGCCGGCTGCAGGATCACCTCAACTTTAGTGGTCTCATCCGGAACATGTTTTGTGATGATATTTTTTATTTTGTTTTGGAAGGCTTCTGCATCCGAGCCCTGTTGCAACTGTATATATTCGAGGTACGAATAGTTTTGCCAGTGCGTACGTTCTTTTTTTGTTTCGGGATAGGTCTGCTCAAGGTAGTTATAAGGTAAAAGATAACCGAATTGGAATGTAGAGTTAACCGGCAGGTCTTTCATCACACCGGTAACAGTAACATTATTCTTGTTATCTATCCTGATGGTTTTATTGATGGGGTCCTGGTCGCCAAACAAGGCCCTGGCAACTGATTCGGTTAAAACTATGGAATTAGCGTCGTTAAAAACCGAGTTAATGTTTCCTTTCAGCATAGCGTAGGGAAACATCTTTAAAAAATCCGCTCCAACGCTTAGTCCGTAAGGATCAAGTTTCTTATCACCTATAACCAGGCTATGCTGCCCTCCCCAATCTGTTTCCGAAGCATATTTTACTTCGGGATAATTTTTCTTTAACTCTTCCACCAGCGGCAGCGACGAGCCGCTTTGGGTGTGCACTTCGCCGCTATGGTAAAAATTCAGTTTTACCTGGTACAGTTCGTTATAGCCAGGCAAAAAGCGGTCGTAGGCATATTGGCTATAAATCCACAAACCAATAATCAAAGCTACTGCCATCCCGGTAGCCAGTCCGGCAATATTAAGTGCGCTATAAACTTTGTTATGCAGTGTATTGCGCCAGGCGATCTTTAAATAATTTCTGAACATATAGTTGCGGTTAAGTTTCTCGTCAGACCACTTAGGTGTGGTTTCATGATTCGAAATTATAGCCGCAAACCGGGGTTGACGCCCCAAGTTATAAGATGGTCGCTCTTTTTTGAGATCAATTTTATACTCCGCAGGGCCTTTCCCGGTCATTTGCCTGAAAGTGCGGTTAAAAGTAGTTTTAGAATTGAACCCGGCTTCCAATGCTATACCCAGCAGGGTGATGTGGTCGTTACCGGGATCCTGCATTTTCCGGATCACTTCAGCAACGCGGTATTCGTTAATGAAATCATTAAAGCTCTTTTTTAATACTGTATTCAGTATCCGCGACAACTCATGCGTATGCAGGCCGAGCTTTTCAGCAAGTGAGCCCAGGCTAAGTTCCGGATCCAGGTAATAACAGTTTTCCTTTACGGTTTTTTTTAGCCATGTGCCTTTTTGTTTTAACTGCGCCTGTGGTAAGGGTTTTACAGCAGGAGTATTATTAATGGGTGCAACTGCATCCGGTCTTAAAAAAGTCCTCGCGCCCATCCATATAATCCCCCCTGCTAAGGCGAGATATAAAGGGTAATAAACATATACACCTAACTGATGATTATAATAGAGATAATCCACGCCAGTAACAGGCAGCCATAATAACCATAACAATCCGAAACCTATCACAAATTTATGCAGCCAACGCAGTTCGTGCCGATAACGATCTCCCCCATTAAATTTAAGCTTCTGATAATATTGCTCTATCAGTCTATAAGATTTAAATAGATAAATTACAACCGAAACAAAGGTCAAAACTTGAAACGCTGAGCCGCCGTAAGCAGCTACTCCAGCCCCAAGTTGCAATAATAACGGCAAAAAATGCAACATATCCTGCCTTCGAAGTTTATATTCCGGCCGGGTTATTTTGATAACGTAAAAGAATATAAGCGGACCAAGCGCCAGTGAAAATTGCAGCGGCAGCAAGCGCCAGTTGGGAATATAAGCTTCCAACCGGATGTTCGTACATAATATCCAGGCTATGTGCAATACAACTACCGCCAGGGCTAGCGCAAGAAACCGGTTTGCCGGGCGATTCACACTTTTTGAAAACCATAGCAATAATGCAAAATTCAGCCCGACGAATATCGACCCCAGGAAAGCGAGGTCATACAGGTCGATATGGAAGGTATATGGTTTCAAGTATTTAATTATCCGTTGCTAAGGCGTCATTCACTCCGCAAACCTTCTTCGAGAGCCATAGCTCATTCTGAGCGAAGGCTCTTCACCGGGTTCACAACAGCTGCTTTTATGGTCTGGAAACAGGATGTAATGAACGCTGTTAATAACATGCCTGCGCCGCTTGCTGCGAATATCCACCAACTGACCGGTGTTTTATCTACATAGCTTTCCATCCATTTGTTCATGGCCCACCACGCCAGCGGCGTAACAATCAGGAATGCCAGCAGGATAAGCAACACCAGTTCGGTAGATAGCAGGCGGACTATCTGTGCTACAGATGCACCGAGCACTTTGCGTACACCGATCTCCTTAGTACGCTGACCCGTAGTATAAATAGCGAGTCCCAGCAAACCCAGGCAGCTGATCAGTATAGAAAGTCCGGTAGCCCAGCTCAACAATGTTGAAGTTTGCTTTTCCTGGGTATAAAATTGCTCTATCGATTTGTCGTAAAACTGATAATTGGGATCATCGTCAGGATACATTTCCTTCCATATCTTATTCATTGCCTTCATTGTTTTTTGCCATTCGCCGCCGCCCGTAGTCTCAGGTCTAAGAGCAATATGAATATGGCCATTCTGCCAGCTATTGTCTTTACTGGCCGCAAGTATAAGTAGTGAGCTTATTGGAGATTGGAGTGAATGCGAATAAAAATCGCTAAACACACCGACTATACGCATAGGTTTTGAGCCGTTTACTTTATCGAGTATTCTGCCTACGGCATCTTTAGGGTTGACAAAACCAATAATCCGGGCATATTTTTCATTAATTAATAATCCTGATGCTGTATCAGCGGGTGTTATATTGCGCCCGGCCAGTATTTTGATACGATACAGTTTGACATAGTTTTCATCTCCATATTTCAGTTCAACAGGGGTGGTTATCTCCTTTTTCCCGTCTTTGTAAACTGATGTTGTACTGTTGGTATTTCCGGAAGAAGGAGGTGGGAAACCTACGCTTACCATTTCTACGCCCGTTAGTGCACGCAATTTGTCGGCCATTACCCGGTTAGTAGCCGCTTTACGGGTTTTGTATGGCGTGTTGGCATAAACAATGGCGTCTTTTTTAAACCCAAGGTCCTTATGCAAGGCATAATATATTTGCTTGCTCACCAGCATGGTTGCCATGATGAAAAACTGGGCAATTATAAATTGTGACACGGTGAGTGACTTACGCAACCAGGCGTTCCTTGTTTTGCTACTGTTGCTTTGAGCCTGGTTTTTGAGCACAACTACTGGCTTATAACCTGACAACAGCAAGGCCGGATAAAAACCGGACAACACGCTGACTATTAGGGTCAGACCGAGCAGGAACACAAAAATATCAGGGTGATGAAGAAAATCGGCCTTAACACCAGGCGCTATAAAATCAGCGAATAGTTTCAAGATCAAAGGCGTTAGCGCGATCGAGATAATCACTGCAAAAAGAGTGATCAGGAATGTTTCGCTTAAAAACTGGGTGATCAATTGTGTACGGGTACTACCCATGGTTTTGCGTATGCCAATCTCCTTCGCCCGTTGCGTAGCCTGTGCCGTGGTGAGGTTGATAAAATTGATACAGCCCAACACTAACAGAAAGCCCCCAATAGCCAACAGCATATACGCCCGGTTTTTGCTTGCGGGGCCGCTAAAATCAAAAGTGCCATAAGTTTGATTAAAATGAATATCGCTCAGCGGTTGAACGGTGTAACTCTGTGAACTTCCGTTTTTAAGGTCGTCGGCACTTCGTGGATTATTCTTTTTATACATCGCATTTATCTGCTTTTGCACATTCGCCACAGAAACTTTGGGATCCAGTTTGATAAATATCTCAGATGCAGAATTGGTGCTTCCCCAGCTATCCAGTTGCAGATCCATGCCGAGCCTGGTTTTAGGCTGGGCTGAGCTGAAAGAGATGAAATCATGAAAGGAAAAATCCGTATTCTCTTTTAGGGTCTCAACAATGCCTGTCACTGTTGTTTTCAGCGTATCATAGGTAACGGTTCTGCCGAGCATTTGTTCGTAGCTGAGTGAAGGGAAATAAACCTTTGCGCGTTCCGAAGTAAGTACTACATGGTAAGGATCATTCAATGCTGTTGTGGGTGAGCCTGCAAGCCAGGTGTAGTGAATGATCTTAAAATAATTCTGGTCGGCCAGGGTGATATGGTCCTGTAATTTGAATTTTACAGGCTCATTATGTTTCCCCATAACCATTACATCAGGACCCAATGTATATAAGGGAGCAACTATTTCAACTCCGGTAACATTGTTCTTTATCCCTGCGGCCATTGGGGTAGTTACACCATAACTATGACTGACGTTACCCTGGAATTTAAAATCGGATACCACGCGGAATATCCGGTCGCTATCCTTATGAAACTTATCAAATGTGAGATCGTAATGAACGATCAAATAGATAACCAGCGAGGCGCTGATTCCTATCGAAAGTCCGATAATATTGATCAGGGTAAATACCTTGTGCTTCCAGAAATTCCGGAAGGCTATCTTGAAGTAATTTTTAAACATAACGCTGCGATTTAATTTCTCTTCAGACCACTTAGGTGTGGTTCCATGATTCGAAATTATCGCTGCGAATTGGGCGTTACGCCTCAAGTTATAAGATGAGTCCTCTTTTTTCAGATTAGCTTTATATTCTACGGGGCTTTCCCCGGTCATCT
>Ga0310811_10000428_pt1 | contig 56373 bp, 52 predicted proteins | sample YCmetagenome_FD_207642 | JGI IMG/M metagenome (GOLD analysis project Ga0310811, IMG submission 207642) | Soil microbial communities from experimental microcosm in Duke University, North Carolina, United States - YC | ecosystem: Engineered > Artificial ecosystem > Soil microcosm > Unclassified ... | reverse complement strand
GTCACCCTGCCCTTCGCCCAGAATGGCCTTCGCAGGCTCACTGTTCAGACGGCTCAGAACCAGCACATGCTCGCGATGCGCTTCAAGCGGCTTGAGGATCGGCGAGAACTCAAAGTTCTTGCCGCCCGTGCCCGCCGGCTCCCAAGACGGCGGGATCACGCCGTTCGGAATATAAAACGCGCCCGCACGAACAACCGGACCAGGCGTCGCGGCCAAAGCCGGGACCATGCAGTCCAAGAACGGCAGCGCAACGGCTGCGCCAGCTCCCCGCAAAAACGTACGGCGACCAAGATGTAGCTTCCTAATTATCATGACCCGGGTTCCTCCCTGGGAGATTTTCCGCCGTGGTCAGGGGAGCAGACATTCTCTCCTGGAACGGCATGCTTTTAACAACACCCAGAATAAGCGACGACCAACGATAGTCGTTTGCTGCCGCCTGATGCATGATCGCCCGTTCCGACGGCATGTCGTAATATTCGGTGCCGCGGCCCAGAGCATACGTCAACAGCTTGTCGACGAATGCGCCGACGAATTCCTCGCGGCGGGTCAGCAGTAGTTTACGCATTTCCGCCGAACCTGTGAACTTCGTACCATCCGGAAGCGAAGCGGACGCATCGATCGGGGTGCCGTCGATATCGACCGTCCGCCACTTGCCGACGGCATCGAAATTCTCGAGCGCGAAGCCGAGAGGATCCATGCCGACGTGGCAGCTGGCGCACACCGGAGACTTGCGATGCATTTCCATCCGCTGACGAACCGTAAGAGTCTTGCCATCCGCGGCTGCCGGCGTCACATCCAGAGCCGGAACAGACGGCGGCGGCGGCGGCGGCGGCGCACCCAAAAGCTCGAGGATATACTTGCCCCGCAGCGTTGGAGAGGTGCGCGTGTGAAAGGTATAGGTCGAGACGGCCAAAACGCTGCCCTGACCCAAGATACCGCGGCGCGGATTGTCGGACGGATACGAAATCTTCCGGAACGCGTCGCCATAGACGCCGGGAATGCCGTAGAACTCCGCCAACCGCTGATTGAGGAAGGTGTAGTCCGCGGTCAACAGGTCCGTCAGAGGCCGATCGGCTTTCATCTGGCTTTCCACGAACAACTCGGTTTCCCGCTGCATCGCGTCACGCAGCGTGTCGTCGAACGCCGGGAAGGTATAGACGTCCGGAGAAACGGCCGGGGCGCTGCGGACCTGCAGCCACTGGTCGGCGAAGTTCGTCACCAGCGAGCTTGCACGGCGGTCAACGAGCATACGCGTGACCTGCTGTTCCAGCACCTTCGGGTCCTTGAGCTGGCCACGCTCGGCCACCCGCAGGAGTTCGTCATCCGGAATGCTGCTCCACAGGAAAAAGGAGAGCCGCGATGCCAATTGGACGTCATTGATCCGATAGGCTTTCGACGGCGGCACCTTCGCCGGATCCTTTTCGATGCGGAAGAGGAATTCCGGCGCGATCAGGATGCGCTCCAGACCGGCTTCGATCCCGGACTCGAAATCGCCGGTTTTGCGGGCGGAGGCATAGAGGTCGAGTAACGGCTTCAGGTCCTGATCCGTCGGCGTGTGGCGATAGGCCAGGCGGGCAAGCCGCGACAGGATCCTGTTCGCGCACGGGGCCTCCTGGCTGCCATTGCTCGGATGGCAGACAAAGATCTGCCGGCGGCTCGGCGTGTCACTCGCCGTTCCCGTTTTGATGGCGCTAATTTGGACCGTGTCCACCTCCGCATGCCCTTCTGCGTACGAAGCACCGGCGATGGAGGACACCGGCATGCGACCGGGATACGGATCCTCCGAGACCGACATGGTCGTGTCGATAAAGGAGACCGCGACGACATGCGGGCCCGCCTTGACATCAAACTGGACATTCAAGTCCTTATCGCCGGAGTAGAAATAATCGATGACTTCCGGGCTGATTCTGCCACGGCCGCCACCTGCCGACGCCGTAGCAGCACCTCCAGTCGGGGCCGCCTGATAGCTGGATTGCGGCCTTGGGCCGCGAAGGGTCGGATACTTGCCGCCGAAATCCAGGGTCTTGATGAGCTTGCCATCCAAGCGAACCTGAATCTTTTCCGGCTTATCGATGCCGCGGATGTAATTGCTCGAATAGAGATGCTGCATCCGCACGCTGACCTGATACTGACCGTCGAGCGGGAAGTTGACATGCATCGCTCTACCGCCACGGGAATCGAATGGCATGTCATCGCCCATACGGGCGTCTTGCCGCGTCGAAATCTGCACGGGGAAGGTTTGCTTGGCCGGAGGTTGGGTCGGATCGCCGACCGCAAGGCGCGCGACCTGGTGCGCCGACAGCACGTAGCGCTGCATCAGGCTAGGCGACAGCGAAAGAACGCTGCCGATATTGTCGAAGCCATAACCGGAATCGTCCGCCGGCAGCATCTCGCGGCCATCGACATCCAGCGCGAGAAAATCGCGGACCGCGTTCGTATACTCAGTGCGATTAAGACGATGCGGAACCGGGCGGCCCGGATTGGGGTTCTCCGCGGCAACGCGGTCCAAAGCCATCGACAAGCCGTCGACAAAATTCTTCAGGACTGCCGGAGCAGGACGCGGCGCGCCGGCCTTGGGCATCGCGCCGCTGCCGACCTTCTTCACAACCTTTTCCCAGATGTCAGGGTTTACGCCGACATTGGCGATGTCGATCTTATCGCTGGTCAGAACCAGGCTGGCAGCACGGACGCGATCATTATGACAGCCGGTGCAGTATTGATCGATCATCGCGCGCGCGGCTATCGGAAACTCCGCTGCGGGGACAGCGGAGACTTGCGACGCTTCCGGCTTTGCGGCGGCTTGCGTCACGCGCACGGGAGCCTGCGCGTTCGGCCGAGCGAGCACGGGCACCGCAACTGCCAAAGTGGTGGCCAAGATGCCGCCCAGAACAGCCGCGGTTTTTTCTTTTTTCATGCCCATGCTCTCTGGTTACTTCTTAGCATCTGCACTGGCAGCGTCTGCGATCGGCTCAGGTCCCGGATTGTAGTTCCGCACACCGGTACCGGCGTTTCCAAGGATGCCGTTCTTCAGCGCGCAAGGATAGGCGCATTCGCCCGTTGTATCGGCACCAAGCCTCTTCAGCAGAGCCGCCGTGGTCGGCTGGTAAGGGTTGTTGGCGCCGACGCGCGGACCCTGACCATTGGCAATCAGGAAGGGTGTCATCCCGTCGCTGTTTTTTGGGTTCAGATTGACGCCTTTTGTCACCAAGTACTGAATGGTGGTGTCATATCCTTGATACGCAGCCGCTTCCAAAGCGGTTTCACCAAGGGTGTTTTTCGCGTTGATGTCATTGCCCAGGCTCAGTGCGAGCTTGCCGGCTTCCAGCGCTTGCGCCTCAGTGACAGAGCCGAAGCCGAGGGCACGCTGGACACCTAGCGCGAGCATGAGCATTGTCGTTCCGTTCCGCAGCTTCGCATTCGGATCGGCGCCATGATCCAACAGCAGATGCATGATCTTCAGATCAGCGCCATTGGCCGCCAGCAACAACGGCGTTGCGTCAACCAGAGAAAGACTTATCCCGTCGTCATTGTCATGACCGCCAAGACGCGGGAACTTGGAGAGTTTGGCATTCACATCGGCGCCGTGATCCACCAGATATTTGGCAAACTGATATTTGGCGTCGCCGCGAAGACCGGCCGTATAGCTCCAATCGCTGTCCTTGATCATCACCAAAGACGAAAAACCGAGCTCCCACCAGCCGGCAGCCCATTGCAACGCCGTGAAGCCGCCGCCGGACGCGTTTATGTTCGCACCTTTCTCGACCAGGAACTTCGCCACATCCAGGCTGCTCATCTGGGAGGCCACAACAAGCGGGGTATTGCCGTCAATGTCGCCGACTTCCATCTTGGCGCCTGCGGCCACAAGCAGGACCGCACTCTTGACGTCGTTCGAGCGCGCCGCAAAGAGCAGCGGTGTATAGTGACCCTTGGAAAGTGCGTTGACATCGGCGTGCGCCCGGATGAGCGCCTGCACCACATCAGAATGCTTCTCTGCGACGGCCCACATCAGGGCCGTCTGGCCCTTCATTTCCTTCGCTTCGATATTCGCCCCATGCGCGAGAAGCGCCTTCACGCCTTCGATACTGCCGGCGCGCGCCGCGAGCATGAGCGGCGTTGCACCGCCGCTGAGAGCTACATTCGGTTTGGCGCCAGCCGCCAACAGCGCCTGAATCGCAGCTGCATTGCCCGTCTGGCTGGCAAGCTCGAGCGGCGTCGTGCCCAGATCGTCCGCTGCGTTGACGTCGGCGCCAGCCTTGATCAGCAGCTTCACAAGAGCGGCATCGCTTCTATGGGCCGCCCAGTGCAGCGCCGTGGTACCGTTCGGATAACGAACGTTCACATTGGGCACGCCCTTGAGATAGGTGCGAACCGCAGCGGCATCGCCGTTCTTCGCGGCATCAATCAACCGCACATCATTTTTGACGGCCGCGAACGCGGTCGCCGAGAAGGCGACGGTCAACAGCAAGAACGCCGATCTGGCCAAAATGGCAAAACCAAATGTCAGGCGAGACAACACCGTTTGCCCCCACGACTGCGCTGGTCCTAGCTTATCTATTTACCGTTGACGGTCCAGTGGCGGATGTCAGGGAGAGGCTCTAGCCGGAACGTCCGCTTTGGGCCAATAGCGGACATCGCTCTTCCGGAAATCCCGGGTCAATCCAGCGTCCTTCTGAACCGCAGCAAGGCAAGACTGCCGGCGACGAAAGTGAACAGGAACAGCGGCCACAGGTCCTGCCAGATTTCGGGCATGCCGTTGTTCTTGAGCAGGATGCCGCGCACGATGCGCAGGAAATGGGTGGCGGGCAGCACCTCGCCAATCACCCGCGCCCAAGCCGGCATGCCCATGAAGGGAAAGGCAAAGCCCGACAACAGAATGGCCGGCAAGAGGAAAAACAAGGTCATCTGCATGGCCTGAAGCTGGTTTTCGGCCAAGGTGGAAAAGGTATAGCCAACGGCCAGGTTGGCGATCACATAGACGGCCAGCGCCCCGGCCAGCAGCACCAGTGAGCCGATCATCGGCACATGGAAGACAAAGCGCGCCATCAGCAGGATGATGCTGCTCTGCACCGCCCCCACCAGCACATTGGGCGCGATCTTGCCGATCATGATCTCCAGCGGCGTCGCCGGCATGGCCAGGAGATTTTCGTAAGTTCCCCGCTCCCGCTCGCGGGTCAGCGCCAGGCAGGTCATCAGCACCATGGTCATGGTGAGGATCACCGCCAACAAGCCCGGCACGACATTATATTGGGTGTTGGATTCCGGATTGTAGAGAAGATGCTGCACCGGATTGAAGGGCGGCGGGCCCTGCGCGCGGCTGGCCAGCGGCCCCACCAGGTCATCGCGCAAGGCCGTGGTGGCGAGCTGGTTGAAGGCCGCGATCGCGAAGGAGCCGGCGGCCGGGTCGGTGGCGTCAGCCTCGATCAGAAGATCGGGACGGTCGCCGCGCACAATGTCGCGCGAGAAATTGGGCGGGATCTCCACCACGAACAGAACCTTGCCTTCCTGCAGCAGGCGGCGGGCATGGGCCGGATCGTTGGTCTGCTCGATGATCTTGAAATAGCTGGAATTGGCCAAGCCTGCGACAATGGATCGGGCCAAGGGTCCCGGATCGTTGATGGCGATGGCGGCGGGCAGATCGTGCGGGTTGAGGTTGATGGCAAAGCCGAACAGGAAAAGCTGCATCAGCGGCACGCCCAGGATCATCGCCAAGGTCAGCCGGTCCCGCCGCATCTGCAGGATTTCCTTGACCAGGATGGCCCAGATCCGGCGGGGTGAGAAATTCATTTCGCTGCCTCCTGAAGCTGGATGAAGACGTCTTCCAGGCTGGGCTTGACCTCGGTCACCGTCAGGCCGGCCTGTTTGCGATAGGGCGCCACGGCCTTGTCCAGTGCGGCACGGTCCTTGCCGCTGACATGCAGCGCGGCGCCGAAGAAGCCCACATAATCCACGCCCGGCTTGCCCTGCAGCTCGCGCTCCAGCCGCCGCACATCCTTGCCCTCGATCACGAAAGTGGAGAGGCCGGACTCTTCGACCACCTCGGCGACCGAGCCGCGCGCCACCAGCTTGCCGTTCAGGATATAGACGATGCGGTCACAGCGTTCGGCCTCGTCCATGTAATGGGTGGAGACCAGCACGGTCAGGCCCTCGGCGCTGAGGGCATGGATCTCCTCCCAGAAATCGCGCCGCGCCTTGGGGTCGACGCCCGCGGTGGGTTCGTCGAGCAGCAAGAGTTTCGGGTCGTGCAGCATGCAGGCCGCCAGCGCCATGCGCTGCTTCCAGCCGCCCGACAGGGCGCCGGCAAGCTGATCCTGGCGTTTGGTCAGGCCCAGCCGCGCCAATGTGTCATCCACTTTCTTCTTCGGGTCATCGATGCCGTAAAGCCGCGCCACGAATTCCAGATTTTCGCGGATGGACAGGTCTTCCCAGAAACTGAAGCGCTGGGTCATGTAGCCGACCTGTCGCTTGATCGCTTCGGACTGGGTGCGGAAGTTCAGCCCCAGGCAGGTGCCCTCTCCGTCATCGGCGCGCAAGAGGCCGCACAGCATGCGGATGGTGGTGGTCTTGCCCGAGCCATTGGGGCCCAGGAAGCCCCACACCTGGCCTTCCGGCACCGCGATATCGATGTGATCCACCGCCGTCTTCTGACCGAAGCGTTTGGTCAGGCCTTTGACGTCAATTGCCAGCGCTGCCATCACAGCGGTCTAACCGTCACCGGCTGGCCCGGATGAATGGCAAGACCGCCGGATGCGCGCGCCTCCAGCTTGTAGACCAGCTTCTCGCGGTTGTTGACGCTGAAGATCACCGGCGGGGTGAATTCGGCCTGGGCGGCGATGAAGGTGATGGTCGCCGTCATCGGCTTGCAGCCGTCACAGTTCACCTGAACTTTCTGGCCCAGCTTCACCTTGGGCATTTCCGTCTCGGGCACGAAGAATCGCGCATAGACATTGGCCGGCGGCAGCACCGAGACCACGGGCGTGGAGGCCGGCACATATTCGCCGGGGCGGAAAAATATGTCCTGCACCGGCCCTTCGGTCTGGGCCGTGATCTGCCGCTGCGACAGGCCATAGACGGCGCCCTTCAGGTTGGCCTGCATCTGGGCGATCTGGGCTTGAAGCTGGCCGATCCGCGCCGCCGATTGCTGCGCATTGGTGCGCGCCAGATCGAGTTGCGCGGGGACGCCGGCATGATCGCGCGCCAGATTTTCCTGCCGCGCCAGTTCCGTGCGCATGTAGACGAGATTGGATTGCTCCTGCCTGAGCTGATCCTGGGCCTGGCCGAGCGCGCCCACCGCCTGCTGCGTGCTGGCTTCCTGGGTGGTGGAGTCCAGCACGAACAACAGGTCGCCGCGTTTCACCACCGTGCCGCGCTCGACTTTCAGGGCGGTCACCCAGCCGGCTTGGGGCGCGGAGATCATGGCGCTGTCGCCCTCGCCATACCCCAGCCAGCCCTGGTCATGCTTCTCCTCGCAGGCGCCGAGCGCCAGAGACAGCATCAGGGCGAAAGCCAGCCGTTTCATGCCGCGCCCTCCGCGGCCAAATCCTGAGCAGACAATCCCTTCAGCAGAGTGGCGATATGGGCCTCGATCAGACCCGGATAGTCGTAGGGTTCGGTGTCGAACCTGGCGAACAAAGTGCGCCACAGGATCATGACCAGCAGCGGCGCCACGCACAGCCGCGCCGCATGCCCCGGCGCCACTTTGCGGAATTCGCCCCGCGCAATCCCGCGCGTGATGATGCCCTCGAACAGGCCAAGGCCCCGATCGATGATCTCCTTGCGCCAGAATTCGGCCAGCTCCGGGAAGTTGCCCGCCTCCGCCAGCAGAACCCGTGGCAGCACCACCCGGTCGCTGGTGGAGGCAAAGTGGCCCAGGGTGCCGATGACAAAGCGCAGCTGGTCGGGGGCCGGACCGTCGCCGTTTTTGAGCTGCTCGGTGACAAGGGCAATGCGCTCGCCGATGGACTGGCGCGCCAGCGCCTTGAACACCGCTTCCTTGCTTTCGAAATAGAGATAGATGGTGCCCTTGGTGATGCCAGCCCGCTTGGCAATGTCGTCCATCCGGGTGCCGGCAAAGCCTTTTTCCGCAAAACAGGCCAGCGCCGCCTCCAGGATTTCCGGGGCGCGCTCCTCCTTGCGGCGGGTCCAGCGCTGGGTCTTCATCCCTATATTAATAACTGACTGGTCAGTTAGTTCCAAGGAAAAAGACGATTTAATCCTCGAACCGTGCGCGACGACGCCTAAAAACAGGGCCGATGGAGAACGCCCAACCCAACGCCACCGCCCTCTCAACCGAGCGCGCGGAGCTCATCGCCATTTCCGAGGCGATGGCCGAGGCCGTGCCACAGCTCGCAACCGAACTAGGCCGCTGGCGTGACGTGCTCGAAGAAGGATTGAAGGATGCCGCCATCGCGCTGATCGGGGAGCGGCATCTCGAGGAAGCGACGCGTTCTCTTCGTCACATCTGGCTTGCGGCGGCGGCTAATGCAACAAGCAAGGCCTACCGCTCGCCGTCTGACGGCGAGATGGTTTTAACGCCAAGCGGACGCTTCCACAATTTTGGTTACGAGCGGGACCTGCAGCCGGCGCAACTGGAGCGGCGCTGCGCCCGCTTCTTCGGGCCGCCGCCACCGGGCTGGACGGCAGATCATGTGGCCTACTCAAGTGGCCAAGCCGCAATGAATGCGGTTTTGACCCATCTCACCGCGCTTCATCCAACCCTGGGCGTGCATCACGCAGGCGCCTATTTCGAAACAGGCGAGCTTCTGGCGCTTTATGGAAAGCGCGTGGAACAACTGGACCCCGCCCAGAAGCCGGACCTCGTGATTGCAGAGCCCGTATGGTGCGACGGCGCCACCTTCGGACAAAACCGGCCAACCGAGATCGCCGCGCTCTGTGAAAAATGCGGCGCCAGCATGTTGATCATCGACAGCACGCTTGCGGGGCTGGACGACGGGCTCACCGATGTGCTCGCCAATCTCTCGCGGCCGATCACCGTGTTCCGCATTCATTCAGGCCTCAAGCTATTTCAGCAGGGGCTCGAACTCGCCGATATCGGTATTGTGAGCATCTATGGCAGCGACGCGGGCGAGCGATTGCGCAGCATCCGCACATTGCATGGCACGGGGCTCCGCTTCGCGGACGTAGCCGCCCTTGAGCTGTCCTTCTTTCTGGATGCCCACTCAACGCGCCGTTATGAGGAAGCGATCTTTGCACACAATGCGCGGCTTGCGCGCGCGCTGTCGCAGACCCCGGGGCTTTTCGCTCCGCTCGTGCATCCGTCTCTCTCATCTTCAACAGGCCGCGCGCCCTTCTGCATCTTCACCTTGGCTAATCCGGGAGCCAGTTATGAGGCGCTCGAACAGGCCATGCTGGCGGGCGCGAAACGCCGCAATCTCGTCCTGGATCATGGCGGCAGTTTCGGATTCCGGGGCCATCGTTTTGAAGTGGTGCGACCGGACGGTCGGCCGCCCTTTCTCCGTGTGGCTCTTGGCCGGCGCGGCGGACCGAGCCTTGAGGGCGTAATCGACCTTCTCGCATCGCTGTCGTTGTGATCGGGCTTATCGCGGGTCCGAAGCCCGTCAGGGTCGTGGTGCACCCTTGATTCCGCCTGAAATCCACTTCTTGTGCAGGCGCCACGGCGGCCCTAGAGATTCAGAAGAGCGACCGCAAAGACGCCGGTCAGCGCCGGTCCCAAGGCGAACACGCCGAATATAAGCGAGGTCAGGACGAATTTCGCAGCCGTCCAGCCCCAGCTCTGCCGATAGAAGCGTTTCATCGCCAGCAGGAAGTAGATCCAGACAGTGACCAGCGCCAGCCATGCGACCGTCCCGCTGGCGACGAATTGCGCTGCGACGATCGCCATCAAACTCAGAGCGAAGATGAAGCTGAAGGCGTTCAGCGAGAACACCAGGTGATCGACGAAATAGAAGTCCGCCCTTTGCCGCCAATATAGAACCGCAAGCACCAGGGCGTAAACCGGCAACAGGACAAAGAGAATGCGCGTGATCCATTCCGTCAGCGGGCCGTTGATGGCGGCCGGATTGGTCGCCAAGGTTTCCAGCATATGTTTGGGATCACGCTTCCTGCCGAAAATCTCGAGCTTGTGCGCACCCGGCTTTGCGGAGTTCAGTCCTTCTCCTTGAAGAATCTTTTCCAGCTCCACGGGCGGCACCGGAGCTGCCTTCCGTTTGGGCGCGAAGAGCAGCGGCACCACGTCGAAGTCCGGAACGGGGTGGCCGTCCGCTTTCGTCCCGACAAGAGAGCTGGGCGGTCCCTCTCCGCGCGGGTCGGCGACGATGAGCCCGGATTTGTCCGCTTTCAGGCCCGGCAGGATTTCCGTCTCGCCATTCTTCACTTCCAGGACGTTGCCGCTGGCATTGGTGACATAGCGCTTGGTCGCTGTCGTAAACTGAAGCTGCAGGATGGCGATGTCGGCCACCGACAGGGTTAGGAAGAAAATCAGGGACGTGAAAAGATAAAGCCGGATGGGCGGCATATAACGCTGGGTGCGTCCCTCGCGGAAGGCCAGCGCCAGCTCGCCCGGCTGAAGGAACAGCGCGTGCAGGGTGCGCAGAACGCGGCTGTCGAAACTGACAATGTCCTTCAAGAGATCGTGCAGGAGATGAAGGACGGACCGGCGATGGGTGTCGACCGGCTGGCCGCAGGCGCCGCAATAGGTCCCCAGCACGGGCGCGGCGCAATTGCGGCACGGGGCGATCTTTTCGCCGCGTTCCAGCGCCGCCTCCGCCGCCACTTCCAGCGCGGCCGCGCCGCCCGTTTCCGTGCCCGCTGCAAGCTCCCCCATCGGGTCAGCTTATGCGGGTTTTGGTCTTTTCTGGCCAGCCGGTTCGCAGACCGTTGGCCTTCCCCCAAGGCAGATGGTATTCCGCTGAGGTGGCCGTTGGTCCCGCGCTAGCCACTGGAGCAAATGTATAAAATTCAAGGCGTTAGGTACTCACGTGATCCTGCTGATCGATAACTATGACAGCTTCACCTACAATCTCTTCCATTATCTGGGAGAATTGGGCGCGGAGGTGAAAGTCGTCCGCAACGACGAGATTTCCGCCGCCGACGCCCTGGGGATGAAGCCGGAAGGCATCGTCCTGTCGCCCGGCCCTTGCACCCCCAACGAGGCCGGCATCTGCCTGGAGGTGATCGAACAGGCCGCCGGCAAGATGCCCATCCTGGGCGTTTGCCTGGGGCATCAGGCCATCGGCCAGGTCTATGGCGGCAGGATCGTGCGCGCGCCCGAACCTATGCACGGCAAACTCTCCCGCGTGCATCACAACGGCAGATCGGTGTTCCGCGGCCTCAACAATGATTTCCTGGCCACGCGCTATCACTCCCTCACCATCGATCCGCCCAGCATGCCGGCGTCATTGGACGTCACCGCGACATCGGAGGACGGCGTGATCCAGGGCGTGATGCACAAATCTCATCCCGTCCATGGCGTGCAATTCCATCCCGAGAGCATCGCTTCCGAAAACGGCCATGCCCTGCTGAACAATTTCCTGCAGATCGCACGCGACTTCGCCAAAGTCCCGGCATGAAAGTCGATTCATGAAAGTAACCAGCGCCTCGGTGGATTTTCCCGCCGCCCTGGCCTTGGCGCAGGACGGCCATCCGCTCAGCGCGGAAAACACCAAGCGGCTGTTCGACGCCATCTTCACGGGCCGCCTTAGCGATGAAGAGATCATCGCCTATCTCTCCGCCACCGCCGACCGCAAGCCGACGGTGGACGAGCTGGTGGGCGCCGTCACCTCCATGCGCGGCCATATGCGCAACGTGACTGCACCGCCCGGCACGATCGACTTGTGCGGCACGGGCGGCGACGGGCTCGGCACCTTGAACATCTCCACTGCCGTCTCTTTCGTGGTGGCGGCCTGCGGCGTGCCCGTCGCCAAGCATGGCAACCGCTCCGCCTCCTCGCGCAGCGGCGCCGCCGATGTGCTGGAAGCCTTGGGCGTGAACATCAACCTCGCCCCAGAAACCGCCGCATCGGTGCTGGCCAAGGCCGGCCTGGCGTTCCTCTTTGCGCAGACCTATCACCCGGCGATGAAACATGTGGGCGGGGCCCGCAAGCAGATCGGCCGGCGCACCATCTTCAACCTGCTGGGCCCCCTGGCCAGTCCCGCGCGCGTGACGCGCCAGCTGGTGGGCGTCTTCTCGTCCGACTGGCTGGTGCCTTACGCGGAAGCGCTCAAGGCCCTGGGCAGCAGCCACGCCTGGATCGTGCATGGCCGGGATGGGCTGGATGAGATCTCCATCAGCGGCCCCACCCAGATCGCCGTCCTGGACCAGGGCGCCATCACGACGCGTGAGATCACGCCGGAGGATGCGGGCCTCGAGCGCTGGCCGCTGGCGGAGATACGGGGTGGCGATGCCGCCCATAATGCCACCGCGCTGCGGCATCTCCTGAAAGGCGAGACGTCCGGCGCCTACCACCAGATCGTGCAGCTGAACGCCGCCGCCGCGCTGATCGTGGCCGGCAGGGTTAAAGACTTACGCGCGGGCGCGGAAATGGCTGATGAGGCCATTCGCAGCGGCCGCGCCCATGCCACCTTCAACAAACTTCTGCTAGCCTCCAACGCATGAGCATTCTGGATCGCATTCTTGGCTACAAGCGCGAGGAAGTGGCTGCCGCCAAAAGCAAGGCCGCGACCCCCGAGCTGGAGGCGCGCGCCAAGGATGCCGGCCCCACCCGCGGCTTCCTGGCCGCGCTGGAAGACAAGAAAGACAGCGGTGAATTCGGCCTGATCGCCGAGATCAAGAAGGCCAGCCCCTCCAAGGGTCTTATTCGGGCCGATTTCGATCCCCCCGCTTTGGCCATGGCCTATGAGGATGGCGGCGCGGCCTGCCTGTCCGTGCTGACCGACACCCCGTCCTTCCAGGGCGCGCCGGAATATCTGATCCAGGCGCGCGAGGTCACGCGCCTGCCCGTCCTGCGCAAGGACTTCATGATCGAGCCCTATCAGGTGGTGGAGGCGAGGAGCTGGGGCGCCGACTGCATCCTGGTCATCATGGCGATGGTGGATGACGATCACGTTCGCGCCCTGCTGGACGAGGCCGCGCGCTGGGACATGGACGCACTGGTCGAAGTGCATGACGAGGCGGAGCTGGAGCGGGCGCTGGACCTGAACGCGTCGCTGATCGGCATCAACAACCGCAATCTCAAGACTTTCGTCACCGATCTGGGCGTGACCCTGAAGCTGGCGCCCAAGGTTCCGAAGGGCGTGCATGTGGTGGCCGAAAGCGGGCTTTCCGCCCCGGCCGACCTGAAGCGCCTGGCCCAGGCCCATGTCACCTCGGTGCTGGTGGGCGAAAGCCTGATGCGCCAGAAGGATGTGGCCGCGGCCACGCGGTTGCTGCTGGGCAACGGCTTTCGATGAAGGACTTATCTCCCAGTGGGCCCCGCATCCGGCGCTCGGCGGGGATGATGAAGAACCCGCATGAGACGGCCGAGCCGCGATTACCTACGAAAAAGCCGCCGTCGCCGCGCCCGGAAGCCACACAGCCCGAATGTGTTTCCGCTTCACCCTATCCCAAAGCGAAGGTTCTGATGGGCGAAGTGGCCGCGCCGCGTGGTGTGGAGATCGGCAAGCAGCGTGAAGCCTTTCGCGCCTTCATGACGGCGCGCCACCTGCGCCCCACCGAATGGGCCCGCGCCGCCGGCGTGGCGCCGGGTGAGATATTGGGATTTCTGACGGCGAAGACCCGCAACATCGCCCCCGAGACCTTGGAAAAGCTGGCGCAAGCGGCGCGCTGCGGGATCGAAGATTTCTTCAAATAGAAAAGAAAAAGGCGGTCCGTCGGGACCGCCCTTTTCCTAGAGACTCTTTCTCTAAAGACTGGCGCTTTCCTTAGAAAGTGATCCAGAGGCCGTTGCGCCAATAGCCGCGGCCGTCATGCTCGCGCCAGCGATAGCCGTGACCACGCCAGCGCCAGCTGTCGTCATGAATGCGAATGCCCCAGGTGGGACGATAGTCATAACGATCGGTGACGTGCCAGCAGTCGCCATGACGATTGCAGGCCACATAAGCGGAGGCGGGCGCAGCCGTGGCGGCCAGCGCGGCCGCGCCGGCAATGGCGCTCAAAGCGAGGATTCTGAACTTCATGCTATCTCTCCATTCGTACGAAGTTGAACCGCCCTTCCCAGATAACAAACGGCGGAACCCCTCTCGGTGTTCCGCCGCCTGCCTGAGACTCAAATTTTTGCTGGAACCTTAGAAGGTGATCCAGACGCCATTGCGCCAGTAACCACGACCCTCGCGATATTCACGCCAGCGCATGCGGTCCTCGCGATCGCCCCAGTGGCGATGGAAGTACCAGTCGTCGGGATGATATTCGAACCGAATGCCCGGCCTGACGACACGGTCTTCGGTGTGCCAGCAATCGCCCTCGCGATTGCAGGCGATGTAGGCCGATGCCGGCGCGGCGAAAGCCACCAGCGCGGCTGCGCCCGCCGCGGCGCCAAGGATAAGAGTTTTGAACTTCATGAAATAACCTCCCTGAAAAGCAATTGCGCTCCTGCAATGTGAGCAACGGTTACGGCAAAGTTCCGTTCCCAATGGTACGGCGGGCCGGTCGGCGCGTTGACGGCTGGCCGGAACTAAAGTAGAACGATTCGTGGATGTTTCGGCTTTGTTCGCAGACGGTTTCAGCCGGGCGGCACGGCCTTGGGAGGGATCCAGATGCTGACCCGCAAGCAATACGAACTGCTGATGTTCATCCATGAACGGGTGCGCGAAACCGGTATTCCGCCCTCCTTTGACGAGATGAAAGAGGCCCTGGACCTCAAATCCAAGTCCGGCATCCATCGCCTGATCACCGCCCTGGAAGAGCGCGGCTTCCTGCGCCGCATGGAAAAGCGCGCCCGCGCCCTGGAAGTGCTCAAGCTCCCCGACAACATGGCCGAGACGCTGCGCCCCGCCACCACCCGCAGCCAGGCCCAGCGCGCCACCGCCCGCCACGGCCGGACCGAGATGCGCATCGATTCCCGCATCGCCCAGCCCCGGCGCGGTTATGGCGATGGCGGGGAAGCCGCCGTCAATGTGCCGTTGGTCGGCCGCATCGCCGCCGGCACGCCGATCGAGGCGCTGCAGAACAAGGTCAGCGATGTACCCGTGCCCGGCGGCATGATCGGGCGCGGCAATCACTACGCCCTGGAAGTGACGGGCGACTCCATGATCAATGCCGGCATCCTCGATGGCGACACCGTGATCATCCAGGAATCGGACAGCGCCAATACCGGCGAGATCGTGGTGGCGCTGGTGGATAATGAAGAAGCCACCCTGAAGCGGCTGCGCCGGCGCGGCGACTCCATCGCCCTGGAAGCGGCCAACCCCGCTTACGAGACGCGTCTCTATGGCTCCGACCGCGTCAAGGTGCAGGGCAAACTGGTCGGACTGATCCGCCGGTATTAGGTGGCGAGATTCTAACTTTCTCTCTAAACCTCCATGGCCGGGCTTGACCCGGCCATCCAGAGTTACAGGGACCAACGTTCGAGATTGTTGCTCTGGATGGGCGGCTCAAGGCCGCCCATGGTGAGTAATATTGTATGGATGCCGTGTGGCGAAAGCGCGGTTTGCGCTCAAAGTTGGCTGAGAATTCCGACAAAGTGCTTGGCGCCGCGGCGATAGTCGGGGCGCGGCGCCTGGGACGGGATGTCCGTCAGCTTCAGGCTTAGCGGTTCATCCAGGTTGAGCAGCTTCCAGCCCACCCGTTCCTGGCGTGGTCCGCGGATCTGCCAGCCGCTGACGATATGGGCGCCGGCCGGGCTGATGCCGACGCGATGCACTTCGATGACACGTGAGAAAGTTTCATAGACCAGCTCCAGGCATTTGCCCTGGTCGATGGCCTCGCAGGCGATCAGGCAATCGGAAGGCGGGCGCGGCTCTTGCGCGGACTCGGAAGGATCATGATGGGCGTAACCTGCCATCGCCGACATCCAGATGTCGTATCTTCTCACTGCCCGTTCTTTGTGGGCAACAGCGAAGAGAATGAATTTACTGCTCAAAGGCGTATCATGCCCGCATGTGTGGCATTGCTATTGGCGCGGGGTTGCCACCCACGGCCGGACGCCACGTTCCGCGCGCACGCTCTGCGCAGTGGGTTCCGGCGACAGACTCACGCGCCAGCCCTGCCCAGTCATGGCCGTGTCACGATCGATCACAACGACCGGCCCTTTGCAGCCCGGCGCGGCAGCAGCGCTGACCACGACTTTCGCCACGGCGCAGTCCTCGCCAAGGGCTTCCGGCTTTTGTGACACCGCCACCAGAACCTTCGCTTTCACCACGCAGCCGACGCCATCACATTTGACGGAAGGATCACCGGCCGCATCTCCAACATCGCGGCCGTCACCGTCGCGCCGCAGCCATTCGCGGGCGACAAAGCGGTCTTTCGGCTTCTTCACAAAATGCAGCAGGCCATCCTGCCCGCGTATCGCCACCGTCTGTGCATCCGGCGCTACCAGCATGTCGGGACGGGGCGCGGCATAGGCCCAGATGCATCCGATCAGCATGGGCATGAGACCCCACCAGCGCCATTTTTTCTGCCAAAGGAAGATCCACAGCCCGCCCAGCGCGATCAACACCAGTGCGGAGAGCGGCATGGCCGGGGCCAGACTGACCGCGCCGGGAAGGTTCGAGACCCAGCGGCCCATCGCCGTCATCACCGCCAGCCCCTTGCCCAGCACAGCCAGGGCCGGACCATCAGCGCCGAACGGCATCAACATCACCGCGCAGGCCGCCGCCGGCATCACCCAGAAGCCCATCACCGGCATGGCGATCAGGTTGCCCAGCACGGCGTAATGGGTGGCGCGATCGAAATGGAACAGCGCGAAGGGCATGGTGGCCAGACTTCCCACCAGGCTGGTCAGCACGATGCCATGGACATAGCGATAGAGCATGCCGCGCGGCTTGACCCGTTCGCGACCCATTTCCCACTCCGCCACCGCCACCAGGGCCGCCACCGCCGCGAACGACATCTGAAAGCCTGGCTCGAAAATACTTTCCGGCCGCATCAGCAGCAGGATGGCGGCCGCCAGGCTCAAGGACCGCATGGTGATGGCGGGCCGGTCGAGCAGGATCGCCAGCATCACCATTGCCAGCATCACAAAGGCGCGCACCGCCGGGGGCGCTGCACCGCTGATGGCGAGATAAAAGGCGGACGCCGCCAGCGCCGCGCTCGCCGCCCATTTCTTGATGGGATAGCGCAACACGATGGCAGGGATTGCCGCCAGCACGGCGCGCACCAGCCAGAAGATGCCCCCGCCCACCAGCGCCATATGCAGGCCAGCGATGGCCAGCACATGGGCAAGGCCGGCGTCCCGCAGGGCGCTTTCCTCGTCCTCGCCGATGCCGCCGCGCTGGCCGGTGATGAGGGCCGCGGCAATGCCGCCCGCACTGCCGGGCAGCGCCGCCGCGATCCGTGCCGTCATGGTCAGGCGCAGATCCTGAAGCCCCAGCTGCAGCCGCTCCCAGAATGTCGGCGCGCGCGCCGGCGGCACCGGATGCGCCTTGCCATAGGTAAAGCCCACCGCGCCGATGGAATCGAAGAAGAGCGAACGGCCCAGATCGCCTGCGCCCGGTTCGGAAGGCGGGGGCGGCGCATCCAGCCGGGCCGTCAGGCTAAGCCACTGGCCGGGGCGAAAGCCGGGATCGCCGCGCAAGGCCACGCGTATCCGCCGGGGCGCCGGATCAAGCGCGCCGGAGCGGACCTCGTCCAGCACCACCCGGATTCCGGTCGGCCGCGGCTCCATCGTGACGATGCGGCCGGTGAGATGAGCGACGACAGGATGGCCCAAAATGGGCGTCGCCACCGACGCCTCCCGGAGTTTGGCGACGCCGAACCCGATCAGCAGCGCCGCCGCCAGCGCCAGGGGCCAGGGATGGCGAAAGGCCAGCACCGCAGTGGTAAGCCCCGCAGCCACAACTGCCACGCCACCCCAAAGCGGGGGTTCGAAAGGCAAAGCGAAATAGAGCCCGGCGCCGGTTCCGAGCAGTACAGGCAGCCACAGGGCCCAGCGCGTGCGCTCAGCCTGCGCCGCTGAAATCAAGAAAATTGCCAAACCCCCAGCCCTGCTCTAATGGCTCCCGATCATGTCGGAAATCGCAAAACCTGTCCTGCGCTTCGCGCCCTCGCCCACGGGCATGCTGCATATCGGCGGCGCCCGCACGGCCCTGTTCAACTGGCTTTATGCCCGCCACACCGGCGGCACTTTCCTGCTGCGCATCGAGGATACCGACCGCGAACGCTCCACACCCGAAGCCGTGGCCGCCATCCTCAACGGCATGACCTGGATGGGCCTTTCCTGGGACGGCGATGTCATCTACCAGTTCGCCCGCGCCGGCCGCCACCGCGCCGTGGCCGAGCAGCTTCTGGCCGGGGGCAAGGCCTATCGCTGCTATGCCACGCCCGAAGAACTCACCCAGATGCGCGAGGAGCAGAAGGCCAAGGGCCTGCCCATGCGCTATGACGGCCGCTGGCGCGACCGTGCGCCCGGCCCCGCCGAAGAGGGCAAGCCCTTCGTGGTGCGCATCAAGGGGCGCCAGGACGGCGAGACCATCGTGCGCGATGTGGTGCTGGGCGATGTCCGCTTCGAGAACAGCCAGCTCGACGACATGGTGCTGCTGCGCTCCGACGGCACCCCCACCTACATGCTGGCGGTGGTGGTGGACGATTACGACATGGGCGTCACCCATGTGATCCGCGGCGCCGACCATCTCAACAATGCCGCGCGCCAGCTGCAGATCATCGAGGCCATGGGCTGGCCGGTGCCGGTTTACGGCCACCTGCCCCTGATCAACGGGCCGGACGGGGCCAAGCTCTCCAAGCGCCATGGCGCGCTGGCGGTGGAGGCGTATCGCGACATGGGCTATCTGCCCGAGACCATGCGCAACTATCTGCTGCGGCTGGGCTGGAGCCATGGCGATGACGAGATCATCCCCACCGCCCAGGCCATCGCGTGGTTCAATCTTGAATCCATCGGCAAAAGCGCCGCGCGGATGGATTATAAGAAACTGGACAATCTCAACGGCCATTACATCCGCAGCCTGGATGACGGCATCCTGGCGGGCGAAGTGGTGGCGCATCTCATCCGCGAGAACCGCATCCTGGAGCCCAAAGCCGAAGCCCGGCTGCTGGCCGCCATGCCCCAGTTGAAAGAGCGGGCCAAGACCCTGGTCGAGCTGATCGCCGGGGCCGAGTTCCTTTTCACCGACGGCCCGCGCACCCTGGATGAGGCGGCGGCCAAGCTGCTGGCGCCGGAAGCCCGTGCCGGCCTTGGCAAAGTGCTGCCGACGCTGGAAGCGACCGATTGGACCGGCCCGGCCCTGGAGGGCGCGGCCCGGGCCTTCGCGGAAGCGAACGGGCTCAAGCTCGGCCAGGTAGCCCAGCCCCTGCGCGCTGCGCTGACCGGAAAAGCCTCTTCGCCGCCGCTTTTTGAGATGTTGGCGCTGTTAGGGCGGGAAGAATCCCTCGTCCGATTAAGGGCTTACGCGACTTAAAGGATTGGCATGCCACACTGACGGTCTGGCCGGTGTCCAGGTTGACGCCGGTTGCATTCAGACAGGTGACGACCCGCCGAAAGCGGGCCATATTGCACCGCAAGATTTTCTGGGGAGATGGTTTCCATGCGCGAAAGCAAGATCAAGCCGGCGGGCAGCGCCTCGCTGAATTATGACGGCAAGAACGTCGACTTCCCCGTCTATGCCGGCACCCAGGGCCCCAATGTCATCGACATCCGCAAGCTCTACGACCAGACGGATGCCTTCACCTACGACCCGGGCTTCACCTCGACGGCCTCCACCGAGTCCGCCATCACCTTCATCGATGGCGACAAGGGTGTGCTTGAGTATCGCGGTTATTCGATCGCCGATCTCGCCGAGCATTCCAGCTTCCTGGAAACCTGCTACCTGCTGCTCTACGGCGAACTGCCCAACGGCAGCCAGATGGAGCAGTTCAGCTATTCCATCACCCGCCACACCATGGTGCATGAGCAGCTGGCGAGCTTCTTCTCCGGCTTTCGGCGCGACGCCCATCCGATGGCGATCATGTGCGGCGTCGTCGGCGCGCTGTCGGCCTTCTATCACGATAGCACCGACATCAACGATCCGGTGCAGCGTGAGATCGCCAGTCACCGGCTGGTCGCCAAGCTGCCGACCATCGCGGCCATGGCTTTCAAATATTCCACCGGCCAGCCCTTCGTCTATCCGCTGAACAAGCTGGGCTATACCGAGAATTTCCTGCGCATGACCTTCTCGGTTCCGGCCGAGGAGTATCAGGTCAATCCGGTGCTGGCCAAGGCGCTGGACACGATCTTCATCCTGCATGCCGACCATGAGCAGAACGCCTCGACCTCGACGGTGCGTCTGGCGGGCTCGTCGGGCGCCAATCCCTTCGCCTGTATCGCTGCCGGCATCGCCTGCCTGTGGGGACCCGCCCATGGCGGCGCCAACGAAGCGGCGCTGAAGATGCTGATGGAAATCGGCACCGTCGATAAAGTCCCCGAATATGTGAAGAAGGTGAAGGACAAGTCCCAGGGCATTCGCCTGATGGGCTTTGGCCATCGCGTCTACAAGAATTACGACCCGCGCGCCAAGGCGATGCAGGTCCAGGCCCATGCCGTGCTGGACGAGCTGGGGCTGCATGACGATCCGCTGCTGAAAGTGGCGATCGAGCTGGAACGCATCGCCCTGCAGGACGAATATTTCATCGAGAAGAAGCTCTATCCCAATATCGACTTCTATTCCGGCATCACGCTGAAGGCGCTGGGTTTTCCCACCTCCATGTTCACCGCCCTCTTCGCCCTGGCCCGCACCGTGGGCTGGATCGCGCAGTGGAAGGAGATGCTGGAAGACCCGCACCAGAAGATCGGCCGCCCGCGCCAGATCTATACCGGCCCGACCCAGCGCGATTACGTGCCGATGGCGAAAAGGAAATAATCCCTAAATTGTCATGGCCCGGCTTGTCCGGGCCATCCATTTTTACAGAAGCGCTTACGCCCAAATTGGATGGCCCGCATGAAGCGGGCCATGACGTTTTAAGGTTTCTCGACAAACTCGAGCAACACCCGCGCCGCGCGCAGGGACGGGGTCTCATCCCCCTCACCCAGCAGCCGCCCGAATTCCGTCATGGCCGCCACCTGGGCTGTGCGCGCGCCGGCATCGCGGAACAGATGCTCCACCGCGCCGGCGAGATTTTCCGGCGTCGCCTTCCCTTGCAGGAATTCCGGCGCTGCCTCGCGCCCCAACAGGATGTTGATCAGGGTGATGTGGGTCACCGTCATCAGGAATTTCGACAGGAAAAAAGTGAGCCCGCCGACCTTGTAGCCGACCACCATCGGGGTATGGGACAGCGCGATTTCCGCGGTGACGGTGCCGGAGGCCGCCAGCGCCACATCGGCGGCATCGAAGGCCGCATATTTGTCGGCCTCTCCCTCCACCACATGCAGCGGCGTCGGCCAATTTCCCGTCGCCGCCCGCACTTTCGCGGCCACATGCGGCACGGTGGGCAGCACCGTAACCAGGCCGGGAATGCGAGATGCCAGCAGGGCCACAGCCTGACGAAACAGCGGCAGGATGAAGCGGATCTCGTTGGTGCGGCTGCCGGGGCAAAGCGCCAGCAGCGGCGCATCGGCAGAGATGCCCAACCGCGCCCGCAAGGCATCGCCGCCGCCGATATTGGCCGCTCGCTCGATCACCGGATGGCCGACAAAGGCAGCTTTCAATCCATATTTCTCGAAGAAAGGCACCTCGAAGGGAAACAGCGCCAGCACCAGGTCGAAATAATGCGCCATCTTGCGGGCGCGATAGGCGCGGGAGGCCCAGACCTGGGGCGCCACATAGTCCACGGTGCGAATGGATGAATCCTGTGCCTTGATGCCTTGCGCCACGCGGTGAGTGAAGTCCGGGCTGTCGATCACCACCACCACATCGGGCTTTGTCTGAATCGCAAAATCCACCGCCTGGCGCACGCGCCCCAGGATTTTTGGAATGGCTGGCACCACTTCGCGCAGGCCCATCACGGCGGTGGCGTCCAGGGAATAAAGACTGGTCAGGCCTTCGCGCGCCATCGCCAGTCCGCCCACGCCGGAGAAACGGATGCGATCGCCGGCGAGCTGTTTCAGCCCTGTCATGAGCTGAGCCCCCAGCGCATCGCCCGACGGTTCACCGCATACCAACATAATGTTCAAATTCCTCATGGGCATGCGCATGTCCGCGTTTTTATATGCGCGTCCGCTGGCGCGTCCGCGCGGGGCTCGCCGCGGACGAGCATGATACTCAGCTTATTGGCTTGCCCGTCCGGGAACACGTCCGCGCGCGTCACGGCCTGATGCCGGTGACGAACAGGCCCAACCGGTCGGCTTCGGCGGCAACCGCCCGCTTGTCGAGGATCAGCGCCTGGCCGGCTTCGACCGCGATGCCGGACAGGAACGCCGCGGCGGCATTCCTCACCGTGGCCACACCCACCACCGGCATGTCGGTCTTGGCGTCCTGGGTGGGCTTCAGCGCCTTCACCAGCACGCCGCGCTTTTTCTCTGCCGTGCCGCGCAGGCTCTCGCGCAAATCCGCGATGCGCTTCAGCATGGCGTCTGTGCCTTCGGCGGCTTCCACGGCCAGCGCCAGGCCATCGCAGACGACAGCGCCCTGGCCCACATCCAGCGCACCCAGGGCATGCACGATCCGGAAGGCCTGTTCGATATCGGCGCCCTGTTCGGCATCGGGCGACAGCCGCCCCAGCGGGCCTTCGGTGGCCACCAGACTTGGCGCGGCCTCCGCCACACTGATGGCCTTCAGGCCTGCATCCTCGCAGATGCCGACAATGAAGCGCAGCAGCGCATCGTCACCTTTTTTGGCCGCGGCAATGGCCTTGGGCAGCAGCAGGACGCCTTTGGCGTCCAGTTTCATCTCGTTGAATTTGGGCCGGTCCACGCGCCCGCACAGCAGCACTTCGCCGGCGCCCGCCCCGTTCAGCGCCTTGATGATGCGGCCCGGCTCGCCCGGCGACAGGAATTCGTGCGGGAAGTCCTTGACCCAGTCCTCGCTCACGCTGCCCACCAGCGGCACCACGAAAACGGCGCGGCCAGTCTCGCGCACGGCATAGGCCACGGCGCGGGGCAGCTCACCGCCACCCGCGATCAGGCCGAGGGCAGTCACTCAGTTGCCCCACGCCGGCGCGCCAGGCAGAGCTCCTGTTTGGCATCGGCCAGAATGAAATCCACCATCTCGCCCACTTCCGTCACGCCCGCGAAACGCGCGCGCGCCGCGCGGGCTCTGGAAGCGATGGAACCGTCGCTGCCATGGAACACCTCGCGGAAAGTTGCGCGCATGGCGTTGATGGTCTCGCGCGACAAGCCGCGGCGCTTCAGCCCGATCAGGTTCAATCCGGCCAGCTCGACATGATCGCCGAACGCCATGGCATAGGGGATGACGTCACGGTTGACACCCGTGAGCCCGCCGATCATGGCGCCCTTGCCCACCCGGCAGAATTGCTGCACGGCTGCCAGACCTCCGAAGATCACACCATCGCCGATCTCGACATGCCCGCCCAGCGCCACTGAATTGGCGAAGGTGACATTCTCGCCGACATGGCAGTCATGACCGACATGGGAATTGGCCATGAAATAGCCTTGCGCGCCCACTTTGGTCACGCCGCCGCCTTTGCGGCTGCCCAGATGCATGGAGACCATCTCGCGCAGCACGCAGTCCGGGCCGATTTCCAGCCGCCCTTCCGTGAAATCATTGCCGCGGATCTGGCCATCGCCGCCGATGGCGACACCGGGATAAAGATCCGAGCGCGCGCCAACGCGCGTGATGCCGACTACGGAGACATGCGACCTCAGCCGCACACCCTCTTCCAGCACGGCGCGCGGCCCCACATGGCAGAAAGGCCCGATCTCGACACCAGCGCCGAGAACAGCCCCTTCCTCCACCACCGAAGTGGGATGCACCGTCATCCGCCAGAGCTCGTCGTGTCACTGATCATGGCGCCGAACTCGGCCTCGGCGCAGAGATCGTCGCCGACAAAGGCCTGGCCGGAGAATTTCCAGACCGGCCCGCGCCGGCGCAGCTTCTTGACCGGCATGCGCAGGAGCTGGCCCGGCAGGACGGGTTTGCGGAAACGCGCTTCCTCGATGGTCATGAAGAAAACGGCCGGCGCCGCGGCCTGATTCAGGCTGTGCACCACCAGCGCTCCTGCAGCCTGGGCCATGGCCTCCACGATCAGCACGCCCGGCATGACCGCCCGCTCCGGGAAATGGCCGGCGAACCAGGGCTCATTGAAGCTGACGGCCTTGTAACCGGTGGCGCTTTCGAACGGCACGATGTCTTCCAGCCGCTCCACCAGCAGCATGGGTGCCCGGTGCGGCAGCAGTTTCTTGATCTGCTCCACATCGAGGACGGCGGATTCACTCATGTTTGTCCTTGGATTTCTGACGGGCCAGGCGCGTGACGGCATATACCTCGCGGGCCCATTCTCGTACAGGTTTCGCGGGCGCGCCGCCATAATCCTGCCCGCCTTCCAGGAAGATGGCCGAACCGGTCCCTGAGCGCGCGCCCATCCGGGCGCCGGCGCCGACCCGGCTGTGATCGCCCAGCCCCACCTGTCCCGCCAGGACCACGCCGTCTTCCAGCACCACGCTGCCGGCAAGCCCGGTCTGGCCCGCGATCACGCAGTTGCGCCCGATGCGGCAGTTGTGCGCGATCATGATCAGGTTATCGAGCTTGGAGCCCTCGCCGATCACCGTGTCGGACAGCGCACCACGGTCAATGGTGGTGCAGGCGCCGATCTCTACATCGTCCTGGATGATGACCCGGCCCAGCTGCGGCAATTTGAGATAGTCCGATCCGGTGGACGCAAATCCGAAACCCGCCTGGCCGATGGCGGCGCCCGGCAGAATGATCACCCGGTCGCCGACATAGGCATGGCTGATGCACACACCGGCGCCGATCTCGCAGTTCTTGCCGATAGCGACGCCCGGCCCGATCACCGCGCCCGGGCCCAGCCTGGTGCCGTCCCCGATTTCTGCGCCGGGCGCGATCACCACGCCGGGCGCCAGCTCCACGTCTTGCCCGAGGCGCGCCTCAAGCGACACAGCCTCTGCTTGCGTCCAGCGCGGCTGGGAATGTGCTGGATAGAACATCGCAGCGACGGCAGCGAAAGCGGGCCCGATCGCGGGGACTTCCAAAAGGATCATGCCGGCCGGCGCGGCGGGACGCTTGCCGGCCTTGGGCGAGGAGGAATCCAGGACAAAACAGGCGCCGGCGCGGGCGGCCACAAAAGCTTCCCGCAAGGGCGCGGCGCCGGAAAAGAATGTCAGATGCTGGGGCGAGGCCCCGGCAAGGTCCGCCAGATCGTGCAGGGCCAAGCCGGCATCCGCGCCGGCAGGCACGGCGATGCCCGCTTTTTCGCAAATCTGCGCCAGGGTGAAAGGCCCATGATTTTCGAAAAAGCGGGGATCGGCCATGACCTGCCTATGACCTGCCTTGAGTCTATTTCTTGGGCGGAGCGGGCGGCGCGGCGTTGAAGTTGACCTTCAGTGCCGGCATCTGCTGGTCCAGCCGCTTAATGGCATCGCCTGTGATATCGAAGCCGGAAGCGGAGGGCGCGAAGACCACCGCCTGCTTGTCGAGCACCAGGTTGGCGCCGCGCTCCTTCACCAGCTGCTGCAGGATCGGCCCGAGCTTGCCCTCCATGGTCTGCCGCGCCTGGGCGAAGGCCGTGCGCAGCTGCTCGTCCTTCTTTTGCAGCTCGCCCTGCAGCGCCTGCTCACGGGCCTGGAAATCGGCCAGCTTCTTGGCCTTGAGATCCGGCGCCAGGATCGCCACCTGCTGCTGCAGGTTGCGGCCCTCGTTCTGCAGCGCCTTGCCGCGGGCGGCCAGCTCATTCTTGGCCTGGTTGGAATAGGCCTGCATCTGCTTGGCAATGTCCTGGCCGGCCTTGGAGAAGGTCATGATCGCGGCGCGGTCCAGCACCACGATCTTGGGCTGGGGCGGGTCTGCGTAGGCGGCGGTGGCTGCCAGCAGGAACGGCAGGGCGAGCGCGAGAGCGCGGGGTCTGGTCATCGGTCAGTATCCTGTAGCTGTGCTGAAGTGGATGATCTGGGGGCGGTCATAATAGGTCTTCATGTAGGGCAGGCCGAGATCGATCTTCACAGGGCCGAAGGGCGACTTCCATGTCACGCTGATGCCGGCCGAGCCGCGGAAGGCCAGATTGTCCTTCACGCAGGTGCCGATACCCGAATATTGCGCGCCGGTGCAGAGCCGGGTCGAGCCAAAAAGATTGTCCACCCGGCCCAAAGTGCCGAAATCGGTGAACAGCGACAGGCCGACGCCATAGCTTTCCGGGATCAGGGACGGGAACCGGATCTCCGCCGTGCCGATGGCATGAGTGGTGCCGCCCAGGGCCCCGGTGTTGTTGTAGGCCACGGTATCGCGCGGGCCGACGCCGGCCAAGGCAAAGCCGCGGAAGGTGTCGCCGCCGTCGAAATAGCGCTGATAGAACGGCACGGACTGGCCGCCATAACCGGTGATATAGCCGGCCCGCATCTGCAGGCTTGCCACCATCGCATTGTCGAACATGGGCGTGTAGGTGGCCGCCGTCATGTCGGTCTGGAGGAACTTCATGTTGCCGCCGAAGCCGGCAAAGCGCTGCGACAGGGCGAAGGTCGAGCCGGTCGTCGGTTTCCGGAAATCGTCCAGGTCGTTGTAGGAATAGGTGAAGCCGATGATGGAGCCGTAGAGCGAGCCGGCGGCCAGCTGCACATCCAGCGGCGCGCCCGCGTAGGGACGGGTATCCTGGATCTGGTAGCTGTAGCTCAGCGACACCGAACTGTATTCGGAGATGGGAAAGCCCAGGCGCAGCACCGCCGCGGTCGAGTCGCTCTGATAGGTGGCCTGGTCGAAATTGGTCTGGGTCTCATAGATGTCGAAGCCCGCCGCCAGCTCGCGGTCCAGGAAATACGGCTCGGTGAAGCTGAACTGCGCCTGCTTGGTGATGTAGGAGGCCTGCAGCGACACGCGCAGATTCTGGCCGCGGCCGAACCAGTTGCTGTCGGTATAGCTCACCTCGCCCAGGAGCGAGGTGGTGGTGGAATAGCCCAGGCCCACCGACAGGGCGGCGGTTGACTGCTCGGTGACATCGACCGTCAGGTTGGTGCGGTCGGGCTGGCTGCCGGGCACATTCTTGACCTCGACATCCTTGAAGAAGCCCAGGCTGCGAATACGGGTGCGCGAACGGTCGATCAGCACCCGGTTGAAGGCATCGCCTTCCTGCAGGCGGAACTGGCGCCGGATGATGTCGTCATGGGTGCGGGTATTGCCCGAGATATTGATCTTCTCGATATAGACGCGCGGCCCCTGCTCGATCTCAAAGCCCAGATCGATGGTGCGCGAGTTCGGGTTGCGCTTGAGGCGCGGATGGACCTGGGCGAAGGCATAGCCCTTGGTGCCGGCGGAATTGGTCAGGGTGTCAATCGCCTTCTGCACATCCGACTGCGAGTAGATGTCGCCTTCATGCGCCTCGATCAGGGGGCGGAGCTGGGCGGCAGGCAACTCGCGGATCTTGGAGTCGACGGTGATCTTGCCGAAGCGGTAGCGCCGCCCCTCGTCCACCGTGAAATTGAGATAGAAGCTGGTGCGGTCGGGCGTCAGCTCGGCCACCGCGCTCGTTACCTTGAAGTCGGCATAGCCGCGATTGATGTAGTAGCGGCGCAAGGATTCCTTGTCGAATTGCAGCCGGTCAGGATCGTAATTGTCGTTGCTGGCGAGGAACTTCCACCAGCGGCTTTCCTCGGTGGCGATCTGGCCCTTCAGCGTGTCGGTATCGTAGATGTGATTGCCGGTGAAGCTGATGCGGGAAACGCCGGTGGTGGGACCGTCGGTGATGGAAAAGATCAGGTCCACCCGGTTCTGCGGCCGCTGGATGATCTGGGGGTCCACGCGGGCGGCGAATTTACCATTGCGGCGGTAGAGTTCGACGATGCGCTGCACATCGGCCTGGACCTTGGCGCGGGTGAAGACGGCGCGCGGCTTGATCTGCACTTCCTTGGTCAGGTCCTTGTCCGAGACCTTAACGTTACCCTCGAACACCACTTGGTTGACGATGGGATTCTCTGTGACCCGGATGGTGAAAGTGCCGGTGTCCGCATCAAAACCGGTGGTCACATTCGAAAACAGGCCCGTCTGATACAGGGCCTTCAACGCCTGGTCGGCATCGGCGGGGGTGTAATTGTCGCCCTCGCGCAGGCCGATATAGGTGAGGACGGTACCCGGCTCGACCCGCTGCGTGCCGCGAACCACGATGTGACGGATGACCTGCGGCGCCTCGGCGGCGGCAGCCGAAGGCTGGGCGGCGGGATTGGCGGCGGCATTGGCGGCGGCGTTGTTCTTGTCGTCCGGCTGCTGCGCCTGCTGGTTCAGCTGTTTGGCGCGGTCTGCGGCGCCCGGCCGCAGCTGCCCGATGGCCGGACCGCCGACCAGCAACAAGGCAAGGCTCGCGGAAGTCGCGCGCAACAAACTTTTAAGGCGCAATCTCCGCATCCCGGTCTGATCAACTCTCTCACGGGTCCGCGGCTACGGACGCCTGGTTTTCAGAAAAGATTCAGCCGAACCAGGTCATTCCAAGTCGTGAGGAGCATCAGCCCCAGCACCAAAACCAGCCCAAGCCGAAATCCAACGTCCTGGGCCCGCTCACCGAGCGGGCGCCCCAAAACAGCTTCGCATCCATAGTACAGAAGATGCCCCCCGTCGAGGAGCGGAATCGGAAAAAGGTTGGCCAGGCCGATGCTTACAGAAAGGATAGCCACCAGGTTGAGCAGCGGCAAAAAGCCGATATCCGCCACCTGGCGCGTCATCTTGGCGATGCCGACCGGCCCGGAAAGCTGGTCGGTGCCGCCATGACCGGCGATCATGCGGGAGATGCCCACGACCGTCGTTTTCATGATGTTCCAGGTCTCGGCATTGGCCGCCACGAAAGCCCCCACGGGGCCGTAATTTTCGTGCGTGACCGGCGCGTTGGGATCGGGCCGGACCCCGATCACCATCTGATTCACACTGTTGCCGAGAACGTCGCGGGTATGCATCCGCTTGGGCGACACCCAGATCGTCAGGTCGCGATTGCCGCGATGGATACCGATGGCCATGGGCTCGCCGCTGGCCACGGAAATGATCTGGGGCAGCTGCTGGAAATCGGTGATTTCCGTGGAATCGACGCGTGTGACCCGGTCGCCCGGCAGGATGCCGGCGGCGGCGGCGGGACTGGCCGGCGTCACCTGGCCGATGATAGGCGTGACGTCCGAATGGCCCGTGGACATGAAGATACCGGTCAGAAGCACAATGGCCAGGGCGAAATTGGCCAAGGGCCCGCTGGCCGCGACCAGGGCGCGCTGGCCCACGGGCTTGAACATCAGGGCCCCTTCCCGCTCGGCCAACGTCATTTTGGAGGCTGCATCCGGATCGGGGCGCGAGGCGGCGTCGGCATCGCCGGCGAATTTCACATAGCCGCCCACCGGCAGCCAGCTCACCTTCCAGCGGGTGCCGCGCCTGTCGGTCCAGCCGAAAATCTCTTTGCCGAAGCCCACGGAAAAGACGTCCACTTTCACGCCGAAGGCGCGCGCCACCAGGAAATGGCCCAGCTCGTGGAAGAACACCACCAGGGTGATGACGAACAGAAAGGCGGGCAGCCCCATCGGGGTCCAGGCAATCAGCCCGCGAACAACATCAATCATCCTATGTTCCTACCTTTTGGCAGATTTCCTCGGCCAGCACCCGGGCCCGCTTGTCGGTGCCCAGCACACATTCCAGATCCCCGGCCGTGCCGTTGGCGCCATAGTCACCATCCAGCGCCTGGGCCACGACCCGGGGAATGTCCAGAAAACCGATACGGCGTTCCAGAAAGGCCTGCACGGCAATTTCATTGGCAGCGTTAAGCACCGTGGGGGCCAGTCCCCCCGACCGCATCGAGCCGATGGCAAGGTTAAGAGCCGGGAAGCGGTCATGGGCCGGGGCCTGGAAGACCAGGCTGCCCAGCGCGGCCAGGTCAAGCCGGCGCGAGGGCGAAGGAATGCGGCGCGGCCAACCCAGGGCATGGGCGATGGGAGTGCGCATATCAGGCGCCGACAGGTGCGCCATGGTGGTGCCGTCTTCATAACTGACCAGGCAATGGACGATGGACTGGGGATGGACCACCACGCCCAGCCTTTCGGGCGGCAGGGCGAAAAGATAATGCGCCTCGATCAGCTCCAGTCCCTTGTTCATCAGGGTGGCGCTGTCGAGCGAGATCTTGCGGCCCATGGCCCAGTTGGGATGGGCCACCGCCTCTTCCACCGTGGCGGCGCGCATCCGCTCCAAAGTCCATTCCCGGAAGGGTCCGCCGCTGGCGGTGATGGTGACCATCTCCGCTTCCGAAGCATCGCCCGAACCCAGCACCTGGAAGATGGCGTTGTGCTCGCTGTCCACCGGCAGCACCTGGGCGCCGGATTTTTCCATGGCATCCCGGAAGACTTCACCCGCCGCCACCACGCATTCCTTGTTGGCCAGCGCCACCACCACGCCGCGGCGGATCGCGGCCAGGGCCGGCTCGATGGCGGCAGCCCCCATGATCGCCACCATCACGAAATCGGACGGCCGGGACGCGGCATCGATCACCGCCTGCCGGCCGGCCGCGACTTCGATACCCGAGCCTTCGAGGCCGGCCTTGAGTTCGCTGAACAACCGCTCATTGCCGATCACCGCCAGCTTCGGCTTCATCGCCAGTGCCTGGGCGATCAGCACCTGCACATTGTCGCCGGCGGTCAGCGCCGTGATCGGCATGGCCTCGGACCCGTGCAGCTTGCGGACATGGGCGATCACATCCAGCGTGTTGACGCCGATGGAGCCGGTCGAACCCAGCACCGTCACCGCACGGGAGAGGACATCGTCCATCGGCGGCAGTTCATCGAAGATGCGCGTGGCCGCGATCGGTTTCACGTATGGCCCCCGAACAGCGGATTGAAATGAAGGCCGAACACCAGAAGCGCCATCACCACGCTGGAGGCCAGAAGCGAATCCACCCGGTCCAGAGCGCCGCCATGGCCGGGGATCAGACCGCCGGAATCCTTGAGACCGAAGTGCCGCTTGACCCAAGATTCGAACAGATCGCCCAGATGGGCCACCACGCTGAAGGCCAGCGCGAACAGCACCGCCTTGGTCACCGCGAAATCCAGCACGGCGATGTAAAGACCGAAAACGATCGCGGCCGAGAGGCTGCCGCCGATGGTGCCGGCCCAGGTCTTGCCCGGCGACAGTTTGGGCGCGAGCTTGGCGCCCCCGATCAGCTTGCCGAACAGAAGCGCGCCGGTATCGGTGGACCAGACGATCAGGAACAGACCCAGCACGGTCTGCGGGCCCTGCGGCGCCAAGGTCTTGAGCGCCACCAGCGCCAGCACCGGCAGGCCGACATAGAGAACCCCGCCCGCATGCCAGAGCGGATTGTCGTCGCGCGCGCGCGCCAGCGCAAAAGCGGCTGCGGCGCCGGCAGCCAGCACCGCCGCCGCAATGATGGGCTTGGTCAACAACAGGGCCGTCGCGGCCAGCAGAAGGGTCAGGCCCGTCACCGCGGTCTGAATATGGATCGGCTGGCGGTCGGCGGCCTCGCGCTGGGCCGGATCGCGCACCATCCGGTGCCATTCACGCGCCGCCAGCATCATCATCAGGCAGGTGACGGCGGCGAACCAGAAGGGGCTGCCGAAGGTCAGCGCCACGGCGATCACCGCCATAAAGAACCCAAACAGGATTCTCAGGAAGGTCTCGCTGCCGCTCCGGAGCATCTGGCCGGGATGAGCCTCTGTCATGGTCATCGCCCCGTGCTCACGCCACGGCCCCGGGATCGAGATCGAGGGCCCCGAAGCGCCGCTCGCGGCCCGCGAACTTGGCCATGGCTGCTTCCAGGGTGGCGCGGTCGAAATCCGGCCACAGCGTGTCCAGGAACAGAAGCTCGGCATAGGCCGATTGCCAGAGCAGGAAATTCGACAGGCGATGCTCGCCCGAGGTGCGGATCACCAGATCCGGTTCCGGCAGACCGCTGGTGAAGAGGCGCGCCGCAAACAGCTCCGGCGTGATGGTCTCGGGATCGAGCCGCCCTTCCCGCGCCGCGCGCGCCAGTTCCTGGGCTGCGGCAACGATCTCCTCCTGCCCGCCATAGTCGAAGGCAAAGGTCAGGTTCATGCCGGTGTTCTTGGCGGTGCGGCTTTCCGAATCCAGGATCATCTGCTGGATGTCGGCGGCGACGCGGCCGCGATGGCCGATGATGCGCATCTTCACATTGCGCTCGACCAGCTCGTCCATGTCGCTGCGGAAATAGGTGCGGAACAGACCCATCAGCGCGCCCACTTCCGTCTTGGGCCGCTTCCAGTTCTCGGACGAAAAGGCGTAGAGGGTGAGATTTTCCAGTCCGATGTCGCAGCAGGCGCGCACGGTCTCGCGCACCGCTTTCATGCCGGCATAGTGCCCTGCCTCGCGCGGCAGATAGCGCTTCTTGGCCCAACGGCCATTGCCGTCCATGATGATGGCGACGTGGCGGGGCAGGGTCGAGGACGCCTTGCTCATCACACCTGCATGATTTCCTGCTCCTTGGCGTGGAGCGCGGTGTCAATGTCCTTGATGTGGGCATCGGTCATCTTCTGGAGAACATCGCCCCGTGTGTGATGCTCGTCCTGGCTGATCTTGTGATCCTTCTCCAGCTTCTTGAGCAGCTCCATGCCGTCGCGGCGCACATTGCGCACCGCCACGCGGGCAGCCTCGGCATATTTGGCGGCGAGCTTGGTCAGCTCCTTGCGCCGTTCCTCGTTGAGTTCGGGCAGTGGCACCCGCAGCAGTTGGCCGTCCATCTGGGGATTGAGGCCCAGTCCCGCATCGCGGATGGCCTTGTCCACCGCTTTGGCCAGGCCCTTGTCCCAGACCTGAACCGTGATCATTCGGGCCTCGGGCGTGGAAATGGTGCCGACCTGGTTGATGGGAACGACGTTGCCGTAAGCCTCGACCTTGACGGGATCGAGCAGCGCGGCGCTGGCGCGGCCGGTGCGAAGACCCGCCAACTCGCTCTTGAACGTGGCCACTGCCCCGTTCATGCGGCGGTCGAGTTCGTCCTTGTTGTAGGCGTCAGCCATTTCCGTCGCTCCATGCCCCCCGGAATCATTGTTAAGTCGCCCGGTCAGGAGATTACCCTAAACCCCGGGCAGCGCTTTATTTTTCTTCAATAATGGTTGCCCGCCCCTCGCCTCGCAACACCTTGACCAGGCCGCCCGGTTCCGCCAGCGAAAACACCAGGATCGGGATGCCGTTTTCGCGGGAAAGCGAGATGGCGGCGGCGTCCATCACCTGAAGATTCTTGGCTAACACCTCGTGATAGCTAAGGGATTCATAGCGCTTGGCGCCGGGAACTTTCTTGGGGTCGGCGTCATAGACCCCGTCCACCTGGGTGGCCTTGAGCATGGCGTCGCAGGACATTTCCGCGGCCCTGAGGGCGGCGGCCGTGTCGGTCGTGAAGAAGGGGTTTCCGGTGCCCGCGCCGAAGATCACCACCCGGCCCTTTTCCATGTGCCGGATAGCCCGGCGGCGGATATAGGGCTCGCAGACATTGTTCATGGCGATGGCCGACTGGACACGGGACGCCAGGCCCACCCGCTCCAGGCCCGCCTGCAGCGCCAGCGCGTTCATCACGGTCGCCAGCATGCCCATGTAATCGGCGGTGGAGCGGTCGATGCCCTTGGCCGAACCGGCCAGGCCGCGAAAGATATTGCCGCCGCCCACCACCATGCACATCTGCGTACCGGCGGCCTGCGCCTCGGCCACATCGCGGGCGATGCGATCGACGACGTCGATGTTGATGCCGAAGCTGCCATCGCCCATCAACGCCTCGCCGGAGACTTTGAGCAGGACCCGGCGGTATTTCGGCGCTGGCGGCATGGGCAGTTCCTTGTCGATTAGAGGCCTTGTCGACTAGCGGGTGCCCGCCATCTTGGCGACTTCATCGGCGAAATCGTCGCCGCCCTTCTCGATGCCCTCGCCCACCTTGAAGCGGACAAAGCCCTCGATCGCCACCGGCGCGCCGAAATCCTTCGACGCCTGCTCCAGCACCTTGGCGACCGGGGTCTTGTCGTCCATCACGAAGGCCTGCTGCGTCAGCACGGTCTCGGCATAGTAGTTGCGCATGCGGCCTTCCATCATCTTCTCGACGATGGCCTCCGGCTTGCCGGACTGCATGGCGATTTCCTTCTGGACGGCGTATTCGCGATCCACCACCGCCTTCTCCATGTCCGCCACATTCAGCGCCAGCGGCGCCTTGGCCGCCACATGCATGGCGATCTGCTTAGCCAGCGGCATCACCTTGTCGGCGGGCGCGGTGGATTTCAGCGCCACCAGCACGCCGATATTGCCCAGCTCGGGCCCGGCGGCGTTGTGGATGTAGGACGCGACCACGCCGGGATTGACTGACAGGGCGATGGTGCGGCGCACCGACATGTTCTCGCCGATCTTGGCGACCAGTTCGGTCAGCACCTGCTGCACGGTCGAGCCGGCGTGCGGAGCCGCCAGCAGCTTGCTCAGATCGCCGCCCTCCTTCAGGGCGATGTCGGCGGCGGACTTCACGAAAGCCTTGAACTCGTCATTGCGAGCAACGAAGTCGGTCTCGGCATTGACTTCCACCAGCACGCCGGTGTTGCCGCCCACCGAAACGCCCACCAGGCCGTCGGCCGCGGCGCGGCTGGCCTTCTTGGCGGCCTTCAGCGCGCCCGACTTGCGCAGCCAGTCGATGGCCGCTTCCATGTCGCCATTGGTCTCGTTCAGCGCCTTCTTGCAGTCCATCATGCCCGCGCCGGTCTTGTCGCGCAGGTCCTTCACCATGGAAGCGGTGATGTTGGCCATGTTTCGTCTCCGGTAATGTCCGCGCGCGTTTTAACGCGCGCGGACGGCAGAATTGCTAAATCAGGCGGTGGCGGGCTCGGCTTGGACCGGCGCCGCTCCGGCCTCGGTGACCACTTCCGCTTCGCCCAGGTCCACGCCGGCGTCCGCCTGGCTCTTGCCCAGGCCGTCGATCACGGCGCGGGCCGCCAGGTCGCAATAAAGCGCGATGGCGCGGGCCGCATCGTCATTGCCCGGGATTGGATGGGCGATGCCGTCCGGATTGCTGTTGGAGTCCACTACCGCCATGACGGGAATGCCCAGCTTGCGGGCCTCGGCGATGGCGATGGCTTCCTTGTTGGTGTCGATGACGAACAGCAGGTTCGGGACGCCGCCCATCTCCTTGATGCCGCCCAGAGAACGCTCCAGCTTGTCCTGCTCGCGCAGAAGGCCCAGCAGTTCCTTCTTGGTCAGGCCGGAATGTTCGGCGCCCGACAGCGTCTCTTCAATCGAACGCAGGCGGCGGATGGAGTGCGAAATCGTCTGCCAGTTGGTGAGCGTGCCGCCCAGCCAGCGGTGATTGACGTAATACTGGGCGCAGCGCTTGGCGGCGGCGGCGATCGGCTCAGACGCCTGGCGCTTGGTGCCCACGAACAGGATGCGACCACCGCCGGCGGCCACGTCGCGCAAGGTGACCAGCGCCCGGTGCAGCAGCGGCACGGTCTGGGTCAGGTCGAGAATGTGGATGTCGTTGCGCTGCCCGTAGATGTAGGGCGCCATCTTCGGATTCCAGCGCTGCTGGCGGTGGCCGAAGTGAGCACCGGCTTCGAGAAGCTGGCGCATGGAAAATTCTGGCAAAGCCATTGATTCAGTCTCCTTTACCGGTTGGCCAGACGCGCGGGTTAGCCCCATTCAGGAGCCACCGGACGGCGACGCTGGAACACCCAGCGAAAGCCACCCACGCGTGCGAGATGGCGGGGCTTATACGGGCTGATGTCTTTGACCGCAATGGCTTTCCGCGGCCGCCAAAGCCGAAGCGTGTCAAAGGCTTAGAGAAAAGATCGGCGTCCCTCTTGCGGAATTGAACTTTCAAGATATATCTTGACCGTGTCTATAACAGTTTGGAGTTATTATATGAGACATTGCCATACCGATCACGATCACCACGGCCACCATCATCATGGCGGCTGGAAAGGCTTCATCCATCGCCGCCACCGCGGCGGCTGGGGCGGAAGCCCTTTCGGCGAGGACGGCGAAGGCCGGCGCGGCCGCGGCCGCCGGGTGTTCGACGCCAGCGAGTTGCAGCTGGTGCTGCTGAAGCTTTTGAGCGAACAGCCCCGCCACGGCTATGACCTGATCCGCGCCATCGAGGAATTGACCGGAGGCGCCTATTCCCCCAGCCCGGGCGTCGTCTATCCCACCCTCACTATGCTTTCTGAGATGGGCCATACCCGCGAGGACCAGAGCGAAGGCAGCCGCAAGACCTATGCGGTGACGGCCGACGGCCAGGCCTTCCTGGATGCGCGCAAGACCGAGGTCGCGGCGCTGATGGCGCGGCTGGCCGAGATGGCGAGCGAGCGGGCCCGTTTCGACAATGCCCCGGTGCGCCGGGCGATGATGAACCTGCGCGCGGTGCTGATGCACCGGCTGGGTGAAGAAACCGTCAAACCTGAAACCCTGCACGCCGTCACCGCCATCATTGACGAGGCGGCCCAGCGCATCGAGCGGCTGTAGCTCAGCTTTGTTGGGCAGGACGCTGAAGCATCAGCATCAGGCCCAGCAGCAACAGCGGCGTGATCAGGCCCAGCGCCATCACCCGCGGCGGATTGAAGATGGGCGCGAGATAGCAGAGGAGCGGCAGCATCAGCGCCAGAGGCCGCGCATCTCGCGGCATCGCGGCAACCTGCAGCAGCGCCGCAAAGGCCAGCAGGATCAGGTCGTAGTTGGACAGATGCGGGCTGGCCAGCAGCATAGCGCAGCAGAGGGTGGCCAGACGCTGAGGATTTCCTGAGCGGAAGGCACGCCAGGTAAAAACGACGGCCACGGCGGCAGCAAGAATTTGCGCCGCCGTCGCCAGTCCGTGTGGCGCGCCCAGCAGGCTGACGCAGGTTGAGACGCTCTCGTCCCACATATGGCCCCAGTCGGTGGCGTTCATGCCGGCCACCGCTTGCGGGTGCAGATAGACGTCGAACCAGTCCAGCCACAATGACGGCCCGAACAACAGGGCGCTGAGCAGGCACAGCACGGCCGCGGACGCGATGGCGGCGGCGAGCACCCTGCCCTCGCCGGCGGCCAGCAGCGCCAGAAAGGGCAGCGGCGCATATTGCGGCTTGAACACCAGAACGCCGATCAGCGCGCCGGCCACAAGCGGCCGGGTTGAAACCAGCGTCATGCCGCCGACGACCAACGCCGCCACCAGCACGGCGTTCGATCCGGCTACCACATTGTTGGACGCGGCCGGCGCCAGGAACGTTGCCACGACAAAGAACAACCAACTCTTGTCCGGCGCGATCTTGCGCAGAGCCCAGGCCAGCGCCGCGAACTGCGCCAACTGGCTCAGCAGCAGCGACCAGCCGACGGACAATTTGGCGAATGGCACGACCAGCAGCAGATAGACCGGCGGATAGGGAAACAGCGGAAAGGGCAGCGGCGCGGACAGCCAGTGGGCGAACTGGCTGTTGGTGGCGCTGGTGATCCAGGCCTGATCGTAGATGTGGGAAAGGTCGTGGCTGAACACGGCCCGCGCTGCCGTCAGGAAGATCACCCAGTCCGCGCCCAGGGCGTTGAAACGCGGCCCGATCGCGCCGTCATGGCCCGCGCCGGTGGCGATCACCAGCGCCCAGTCATAAAGCCCGAACAGCACTGCGATGCCTGCAAGGGGCCAATGCCGTTTGAGGACTGGCGGCAATGATTCCATGGCTCATTATGGGGCTAGTGTCCCGATTCCGAAATTCGCATGATTTCCATATCGGGCTCTGGGCGAATTTCGGAATCGAAGGACACTAGCTAACTTATTAATGCAGTGTCGTTATGGTTTCGAAGTTCGCCTTGAACCTGATATCGATACTGGGGCGAACTTCGAAACCACGACACTGCCAAAGATTTCGGTGATATTGACGCCTCATGACTCGCCCCGACCCGATCCGCCAGACAATTCTTGATCTGAAGCCTTCCGGTATCACCCAGGTAACGGCGCTGGGTTTGGGCAATCCCGATGTGCTGCCGCTGTGGTTCGGTGAGACCGACCTGGTGACGCCGCCCTTCATCCGCAAGGCCGCCGCACAGGCGCTGGAAGACGGCAAGACCTTCTATACCAACGCCCGCGGTATCCAGCCCCTGCGCGAGGCTATCGCCGCCTTCCACAAGCGCACCGTCGGCGCCGAAATTCCCATTGAGCGCATCACCGTGCCCGGCGCCGCCATGATGGCGGTGGTGACCGCGCTGCAGATGGTGTGCGAGACCGGCGACAATGTCGTGATCGTCTCGCCCATCTGGCCCAACATCTTCCAGGCGACCAAAGTGGTGGGCGCCGAGCCGCGCCTGGTGCGGCTGGACGAAGACTGGAACGCCGGCCGGTGGCATCTAGACCTCGACAAGCTGTTCGATGCCTGCGACACCCGCACCAAGGCGATGTTCCTGGCCTCGCCCGGCAATCCCACCGGCTGGATGCTGACGGCTGCGGAGCAGAAAGTCATTCTGGATTTCTGCCGGATGCGCGGCATCGCCATCCTGGCCGACGAGGTCTATGGCACGCTCACTTACGACGGCGCGGCGCATGCGCCGTCCTTCCTTGCCATCGCCGATGACGAGGATGCGGTCTTCGCCATCAACAGCTTCTCCAAGCCCTGGGCGATGACAGGCTGGCGCATCGGCTGGCTGGTGCATCCCAAACGGGTCGAGCCCGCCGCCGCCGCCATGGCCCAGTGCAACAACACCGGCTCGACACACTTCGCCCAGTATGGCGCGCTAGCGGCGCTGTCACCGGAAGGCGATGTGTTCCGCGGCGAATTGCTGGCGCGTTGCCGCGCGGGCCGCGATGTGGTCGATCAATGGATCGGCCGCCAGAACCGGGTGCGCTGGCTGCGGCCCGACGGCGCCTTTTACGGCTTCCTGCATGTGGATGGGCTCTCGGACAGTCTGCGCTTCTGCCAGGACATGGTGCGCAACGACAAGGTCGGGGTCTCACCGGGCTGGGCCTTCAGCCTGGGCGATCGGCGCGATGACTCTTATGTGCGCATCTGCTTCGCCCAGGACGCGACGCGCCTGGCACAGGCGCTGGATCGACTAGACGGAGCCATAAGAAAGCTCTGAGGTTGCGCGCGAGAAGTTTTGCGGCGTGAGCAGGAGCGCCGAGCGACGTGTACAAGACGTACACGAGCGAAGGCGCGACGAACACACGACGCAAAAGAACCGCGCGCCTAGACCGCTTCCACCGACATCACGCCCGGCAAAGCGGCGATGCGCGAACGCAAAGTGGCATTCACCGCGATGCGCTTCTTGAGCTCGATCTCCACTTCCTCGCCCGAAGCGCCCGGCACCACGATATTCACCAACCCCTTGCCAACTTGCGACATCTCGGCCGCGAGCTGGGCCAGAGATGAAGCATCGGAGAGGCGCACCACCATCCCCTCGCCCGCCTGCTGGGCGGCATAATCCAGGTCAAGGATCGAAGCCGCGCGCAGCTTCAACTCATCGCCGTCCCATTCCGCGCTGGCGGTGATCAGCAGCGACTTGCCCGCTTCCAAGAGCGGCCGGCTGGCGGCCAGCACTTCGGGAAACAACATCACCTCGAACATGCCGGTGGGATCGGAGAAGGAGACGAAGGCATACATCTGCTCGCTGCGGCCGCGCCGCTCCGACTTCTTGATCAGGGTGCCGGCGATCTTGGCCTTGAAGCCGCCGCGGCGGCGATCTTCCAGCAGCGCGGCATAGGTCGAAGCGCCCAGCCGCTTCAGCGCCGGGCCATAGGCATCCAGCGGATGGCCCGACAGATAAAAGCCCATGGCGGAGAATTCCTCGCCCAGCCGCTCATGCACCGGCCAGTCCGGCATGGAGGCAAGACGTATCTCTTCTGTCGTGCCGCCACCGCCGAATAGCGAGACCTGGCCACTTTCCCGCTCGCGCTGGGCGGCCTGCGCTCCGCCCAGGATGCGATCGGAATTTTCCACCAGCTGGCGGCGGTTGGGATTGAGGCTGTCAAAGGTGCCGGCCCGCACCAGATTCTCGAAGGCGCGCTTGTTGACCAGCCGCGGATCGATGCGGCGGGCGAAGTCGGACATGCTCTTGAAGCGCCCGCCCTCTTTTCGCATTTCGACCACATGGTCCATGGCCTGACGGCCTACGCCCTTCACCGCCGCCAGCGCGTAGAACACGGTGTTGGCCTCGGCATCGCAGGTGAACACCGCCTCGCTGACATTGATATCGGGCGGCGCCACCTTCACGCCCAAGCGCTGCGCTTCCTGGCGGAAGATGTTAAGCCGGTCAGTATTGGCGATATCCAGGGTCATGGAGGCGGCCAGGAATTCGACCGGATAATTCGCCTTCAGATAGGCGGTCTGATAGGCGACCTGGGCGTAGGCCGCGGCATGCCCCTTGTTGAAGCCATAGCCGGCGAATTTCTCCGCCTGTTCGAAGATGGTCTCGGCGACATCCTTGGTGATCTTGCGTTCCGCCGCGCCTTTCATGAACTTTTGCCGCTGCGGAATCATTTCCGCCGGGATCTTCTTGCCCATGGCGCGGCGCAGGATATCGGCTTCGCCCATAGTGTAGCCGGCGAGCTCGCGGGCGATGCGCATGACATCGTCCTGATAGGTCATCACGCCATAGGTTTCCTTCAGGATCGGCTCCAGGGCGGGATGGAGATATTCCACCACTTCCTTGCCGTTCTTGCGCGCGATGTAGGTCGGAATGGAATCCATCGGTCCCGGCCGGTAGAGCGCTACCAAAGCCACCAGGTCGTTGATGTGGTTCGGCTTCATCTTGCGCAGCAGGTCGCGCATGCCGGCGCCTTCCATCTGGAACACGCCGACGCTGTCGCCATGGCTCAGCATTTCGAAAGTGTTGATGTCGTCGAAATCGATGGTCTGGGTATGAAGCGCGATGCCGCGCTTCTTGAGCAGCTCCTCGGCCTTGGCGATGACGGTGAGGGTCTTGAGACCCAGAAAGTCGAACTTCACCAGCCCGGCTTTTTCCGCATCCTCATAGTCGAACTGGGTCACCGGCATGTCGGAGCGCGGATCGCGGTAGAGCGGCAGGATCTCGTCCAGCGGCCGGTCGCCGATCACCACGCCGGCCGGATGGGTCGAGGCATGGCGGTAAAGGCCCTCGATTTTCTCAGTGATCTCGAACAGGCGCTGGGCGATGGGCTCCTGCTCTGCGATCTGCTGCAGGCGAGGTTCGCTGTCCACCGCATCGCGCAAGGAGATGCTCTTGCCCGGCGGATTGGGGATCAGCTTGGCGATGCGGTCCACCAAGCCCAGCGGCATCTGCAGCACCCGGCCGGCATCGCGTACCGCGGCGCGCGCCTGCAAGCTTCCCAGCGCCATGATCTGCGCCACCCGGTCCGCGCCATATTTGTCGCGGACATAGCGCACCACCTCGTCGCGACGCTCCTGGCAGAAATCGATATCGAAGTCCGGCATGGAGAGGCGTTCCGGATTGAGGAAGCGCTCGAAGAACAGGCCGAACCGCAAAGGGTCCAGGTTGGTGATGTCCAGCGCCCAGGCCACCAGCGAAGATGCGCCCGAGCCGCGCACGCCGACAGGAATGCCCTGCCCGCGCGTCCACTTCATGAAGTCCGAGACGATCAGGAAGTAGCCGGGAAAACCCATGCGGTTGATGATGCCCAGCTCATAGGCCAGCCGCTCGTCATAGACCTTGCGTTCCGCCGCCAGCGGCGCGCCCGTCAGGCGCCGGTCCAAACCCTGCTCGGCCTGGGCCTTCAACTCCTCTTCCGCCGATTTGCCGGACTCCGGCACGAAGACGGGAAGGATGGGCTTGCGCTTGACCGGACGGAAGGCGCAACGGCGCGCAATTTCGACGGTGTTCTCGATGGCTTCCGGCAGGTCGGCGAACTGGGCCTGCATCTCGGCCGCGGTCTTGAAGCGATGCTCGCGCGTCAGCCGGCGCCGGTCATCCTGCGAGACGAAGGTGCCGTCGGCGATGCAAAGCAGCGCGTCATGGGCCGCGTACATGTTGGCGCGGCCGAAATGCACGTCATTGGTCGCCACCAGGGGCAGGCGCTTCTCATAAGCCAGGTCCAGCAGCGCATCCTCGGTGGCGCGCTCTTCGGGAAGGCCATGACGTTGCAATTCGACATAGAGGCGGCCCGGGAAAGCCGCTGTTAGCTTTGCCAATATCTCTTCGGCGGCGTGGTTCTGGCCGTCCAGCAGCTGCTGATTGAGCGGCCCGCCAGGCCCGCCGGTCAGAAGGATCAGCCCCTCGGCATGGGCGAAAAGCTTTTCGGCTTTCACATGCGCCCAGTCGCCCGGCTCGACCTCCAGATAGGCGGCCGACAGCAGCTTGGTGAGGTTCTGATAGCCGTCCTGGTTCTGGGCCAGCAGCGCGACATGGGGCGGCTTCTTGCGCGGGCCGGTGTGGTGCGGCGCGCGCGGCTGAAACTCCACCGACAGCAGCGCCCCCACGATGGGCTGGATGCCGGCCTTGGTCAGGGTGTCGGAGATCTCATAGACCCCGAACAGATTGTTGGTGTCGGTGACGGCGACCGCAGGGGTGCCCGCTTCCCGCGCCAGGTCGGCCAGCTCCTTGGGCCTGACCGCCCCCTCCAGCAGGGAATAGGCGCTCTTGACGCGCAGATGGACGAACGAAGCCATGGGAGATTTCCGAAACGACTTTTTCGAGACGACGGGCCGAGTATCGCCCGGCCGGCGCCGCAGCGGGGCGTCGAAGCCCCGCTATCCACAAGCTTCGGATCAGATAGGCAGATGGCTCATTGCGGCATGGGCGCCGCTGGCCAGCAGGAAGGCCGACACCATGAAAAGAACCAGACCCGCCCCGGCCGCCACATCCTTGATCCACATGATCATGATCTCCCGCTTGGTTGGATTTTGTTCTACTTTGGTTCCAACGGGGATGCAAGAACAAACCATGATCGAATTGCCATGGAATTCGACGGCAGAGGTCCAGTAGTGGGGATTACGCTGGTAGCTCATCGTTCCGGTAACTCGTCAGCCTACGGATCGTTTCTTTTTTTGAGACAGTCTTGTATTTAACCGATAGGTTATCTAACTATTCGGTTATGAAAAACCTCGACACGGCTTATGCCGCCCTCGCCGATCCCACCCGCCGCGCCATCCTGGCCCGGCTAGCTCTGGGAGAAGCCACAGTGGGCGAAATCGCCGAACCCTTCCCCGTCAGCGGGCCGGCCATCTCCCGGCATCTGAAGGTGTTGGAAAGCGCCGGGCTGATTGCCCGCACCCGGCGCGGCCAGCAACTAATCTGCCGCCTCAACCCCGAAGGCCTGAAGACCGCGCAAGAATGGCTGGACCATTACCGCACCTTCTGGACCGGCGCCCTCGAGCGGCTGGACGAGCATCTCAAGCGCAATCCCAAAACCCCGAAGCCGTAAGAGGAGACACCGCCATGCCCCACGCCCTAGGAATCACCCGCACCTCCAATGCCCCATCCAAAGGTGCGGCATGAACACGGCGACCCAATCCCCCATCACCCTGGAGCTCAGCCGCCATTTCGACGCCTCGCCCGAAGCGGTGTTCGACGCCTGGCTGCAGAAAAGCTGGGGCGAATGGGCCGGCCCGCCAGGCGTGCGTGGCGAAGTCGTCCAGCTGGAGCCCAGAGTGGGCGGCCGTTTCCGCATCGTCATGCACACACCGGATGGCAAGGACGTGCCGGTGGGCGGTGTCTATCGCGAAATCGCCCGCCCGTCGCGGCTGGTGATGACCTGGAAGTGGGAGCATGAGGAGCAGGAGACGCTCATCACCCTTTCCTTCCAGCCTGCGGCAGGCGGCACCAACCTGACCCTGCGCCACGAGAATTTCGCGGCGGTCGAACGCCGCGACAGCCACAAGAATGGCTGGACCGGCACCTTCGACAAGCTGGAAGCGTTCCTGAAAGGCTGACCGCGTTCGCGAGCAAGAGCAGGTCCTGCGCCTCAGCGCGGGGCCTGCGTGCCCTCGACGAGCTTTCCCTGGTGCAAGAGCAAAGCTCGATCCATGCGTGACGCCAACTCGAAATTGTGGGTGGCGATCAGCGCTGCCAGGCCTTGCGCCCGGGTGATGGAGATCAGCGCATCGAACACCCCGCCCGCGGTACGGGGATCGAGATTGCCGGTCGGCTCGTCCGCCAGAAGGATGCGGGGCCGGTTGGCCAAAGCGCGGGCGATGGCGACGCGCTGCTGCTCGCCGCCCGAAAGCTGCGACGGCCGGTGCGTCAAGCGCTGCCCGAGCCCCATCACCGTCAGCAGCCGCTCGCCTTCCTTCGCTGCCTGGCTCCGCGAGAGGCCGGCGATCATCTGCGGCAGCACCACATTCTCCAGGGCATTGAACTCCGGCAGCAGATGATGGGCCTGATAGACAAAGCCGATGGTGCTGCGGCGGATGCGGGTGCGCTCGGCATCGGGCAATTTCGACACCGCGATCCCCTCGATATGAATCTCGCCGCTGGTCGGCGCTTCCAAAAGACCGGCGATATGCAGCAGCGAGGACTTGCCGGCGCCGCTCTGGCCGACCAGCGCCACGATCTCACCGGCGCGCAAGGAAAGATCGAGCCCGCTGAACACTTCGAGCTGGCCCTCACCTTCCTTGTATCGCCGGGTGATGGCCTCGAGCCGCAGGACCTCACTCATACCGCAGCGCCTCGACCGGATCGAGCCGCGCCGCCCGCCAGGACGGATAAAGCGTGGCCAGGAAGGTCAGCACCAGCGCCATCACCACCACGCTGGTCACCTCCCCGACCGACATTTCCGCCGGCATGCGAGCCAGGAAATAGACGGTGGGATCGAACAAGGTGGTGCCGGTCAGATACGACATGAATTGCCGGATGCTTTCGATATTGGCGCAGAATACCACCCCGATGACAAAGCCGATCAGGGTGCCCGTGACGCCCACGCTGGCCCCGGCGATGAAGAAAATCCGCATCACCGCGCCGCGCGTCGCCCCCATGGTGCGCAAGATGGCGATATCCGGCGACTTGTCTTTCACCAGCATGATCAGGCCGGAGACGATGTTCAGCGCCGCCACCAGGATAATCAGCGACAGGATCAGGAACATCACATTGCGTTCCACCTGGATAACCTGGAAGAAGGCGCTGTTGAGGTCCTGCCACGGCACCGCTCTGGCGGTGGGTCCCGCCGCCTTGGTCAGCGCCGGCAGCAGGCCCAGGTCGCTGTCCGGATCGGCCAGCATCACCTCGATGCCGTTCACCGTGTCGCCATAGTTGAAATAGGCCTGGGCCTCTTCCAGCGGCATGAAGAGATAGTTGTTGTCATAGAGCGAATTGCCGACGCGGAAGACCGAGATGATGCGATAGGTCTTCACCCGGGGCGTGGTGCCGAAGGGCGTGACATTGCCTTTGGGCGCCAGCAGCGTGATCTCCCCGCCCACGCGCAGGCCCAGCCGGGCGGCCAGTGTTGCGCCCACGATCACCACGTCATCGCCCTTGAAATAGTCGAGCGCGCCCGGCAGCAGCTTCTCGGCTATCAGCGTGGTCTTGGCCAGATCGCTGGCGCGCATACCCCGCACGATCACACCGGTATTGACGCCGTTCTGGCTGGCCATCACCTGGCCGTCCACGATCGGGGCGGCGCGCACCACGCCTGGTACTTTCAACACCCGTGCCGTCACATCGTCGTAAGCGGGCATGTGGCCCAGCTGCGACTGGATGGTGACATGACCGGACAGGCCCAGGATGCTCTTGAGCAGCTCCACCTTGAAGCCGTTCATCACGCTCATCACGATGATCAGGGTCGCGACCCCCAGCGCGATGCCGATCAGCGAGAACAGCGAGATGACGGAAATGAAGCTTTCCTGACGCTTGGCGCGCAGATAGCGCGCCGCGATCATCCATTCGAAGGGCGCGAAAATACCCGTGCTTTTACTGGTTTGGCGGGGGGGAGAGTCTGGCATGCGGCCAACGTAAGGGCCTCATGCGAATCCGTCTATACAAAGAGCGCTACCAAGCCTTGCGTCCTAAGGCCCTCGGCCCCATACCCCTGTCGTGAACGTCATGAATCCCCCTCTTCGCGCCGAGATCACCGGCTTTCGGCGTCTCGAATTGATCGCCCTGTTCGGGGTGCTGACGGTCTTCACCCCCATCGGCATCGATCTTTATCTGCCGGCCCTGCCCACCATCGCGGCCGAGTTCAAGGCGCCCATCGCGGCGGTGGAACATTCCTTGGCCTCATTCTTTCTGGGACTGTGCCTGGGCCAGGCCATGATCGGTCCCATTTCGGATCGTTTTGGCCGCCGCTGGCCCATCCTGGCCGGACTGGGACTTTATATCCTGGGCGCCACCGGCTGCGCGTTGGCTGATGGTCCCATCTCACTCGATATCGCCCGCTTTGTCGAAGCGGTGGGCGGCTGCGCCGGTACCGTTCTGGCACGCGCCTGCGTGCGCGATCTTTTTCCACCGCAGGAAGCGGCCCGCATCTTCGCCCAGATGCTGTTGATCCTGTCGGTGTCGCCGCTGTTCGCGCCTTTCGTCGGTGGCTGGCTGCTGCCGCTCACCGGATGGCGCAGCCTGTTCTGGCTGCAGGCCGCCTCGGCGCTGCTGACGGTGGGCGTGGTGTGGCGGATGCTTCCGGAAAGTCATCCCGGTTCGGACCGGCGGCTGCATCCCTTTCATGTGCTGGTGGACTATTGGGCGATCGCCAGAGACCGCCGCTTCTTCCGCTTCGTCATTCCCGCGACCCTGACCGGCGCCGGCCTTTATGTCTTCCTCACCGGCTGGCCACATGTGGTGATCAACCTGTTCGGCGTGCGTCCGCAATATTTTGGCTTCACATTCGTACTGAACGGCATCGGGCTGGTGGTGTTCAGCCAAGGCGCCGCCCGCTGGCTGAAGAACCATCCCGGCGAGCCGCTATTCTTTGCCTGCCTTGCCACCAATGCGGTGGCCGGCGTGCTGGCGCTCGCCTTCGGCTGGCTAGGCTGGGGCGGCCTGTTGGGCCTGATCCCCTGGGTCTTTGTTTATTGCGCCATGATCGGCTCGATCAACGCCACGGGCTCAGGCCTGGCCATGCACCATTTCGGTCACGCTGCCGGCATGGCCTCGGCCCTGATCGGCATTTTCCTGTATGGCGGCGGCACCTTGGCCTCCGCCCTAATGGGGGCCTTCGTCACCCCCACCACGCCGGTGCCGCTGACCGGACTGATGGCGCTGTTCGGCGTGGGCGGCGTGACCACGTATCTCCTGTTCAGGCCAAGGCCGGCGGGCTAAACAGGCCGCGCCTTTTTCGGAGCTTTTTCCATGCAGCGCGCCCTCGACATTGACCGCAGCCGGTTCGCCGACTGGTACCAGGCGGTGGTGCGCGACGCCGACATGGCCGAGACCAGCCCGGTCCGCGGCGCCATGGTGATCAAGCCCTGGGGCTATGGCGTGTGGGAGCAGATCCAGCAGGAGCTCAACCGGCGGATCGAGGCCACCGGCCATGACAACTGCTATTTCCCCATGTTCATCCCGCTCTCCTTCATTGCCAAAGAGGCCCAACATGTCGAAGGCTTCGCCAAGGAAATGGCGGTGGTTACTCATCACCGCTTGAAGATGATCGATGGCAAGCTTGAGCCCGATCCTGCCGCCAAGCTCGAAGAGCCGCTGGTGGTGCGACCCACTTCCGAGACCATCATCGGCGATGCCTTTGCGCGCTGGGTGCGGTCGCACCGCGACCTGCCGCTGCTGATCAACCAGTGGGCCAATGTGGTGCGCTGGGAAATGCGGCCGCGTCTGTTCCTGCGCACCACTGAATTCCTCTGGCAGGAAGGCCACACCGCCCATGCCAGCGAGGCCGAAGCGGTCGAAGAGACCAGGAAGATGCTGGAGGTCTATCGCAGCTTCGCCGAGGACTATCTGGCCATGCCGGTGATCGCCGGCGAGAAGCCCGAGAATGAGCGTTTCCCCGGCGCGGTGAACACCTATTCCATCGAAGCGATGATGCAGGACGGCAAGGCGCTCCAGGCCGGCACCAGCCATTTCCTGGGCACCCATTTCGCCGAGGCCCAGGGCATCAAATTCCAGGACGACGCCGGCGCCCTCACCTTCTGCAACACCACCAGCTGGGGCGTTTCCACCCGCCTGATCGGCGGGGTGATCATGACCCATGGCGACGATGACGGATTGCGCCTGCCGCCCGCCATCGCGCCCAAGCAGATCGTCGTGGTGCCCATGCTGCGCGACAAGCCGGAAGATGCGGAGGTCCTGAAATATTGCGAGGACCTGGTGGCGATGCTGAATCGCGAGCGCGCCTTCGGCCAGCCTTTGCGGGCGCATCTGGATACCAAAAAGATCAAATCCGCCGAGAAGCGCTGGAACTGGGTGCGCCGGGGCGCGCCATTGATTTTGGAAATTGGCCCTCGCGATGCCGCGGCCGGCCAGGTCACCTATATGCGCCGCGACGCCTTGCGCGACGGAGACAAGGTCAAATCCATTGCCAAGCCGCGCCAGGATTTCCTGGAGAGCGCCGTGCAGCTTCTGGCCGAGATCCAGGCGGGCCTTTACGCCGAGGCCAAGGCGCGGCTGGACAACAACATCAAGGGTGGCGTCACCGACTGGAAAGGCGTGGAGGATTACTTCGCCGGCAGCGATGACGAATTCAAAGGCTGGCTGAAAGTGTCCTGGTCAAAGCCGGCCGGCGCGGAGCTCGACGCGGTGGACAACAAGCTCAAGGGGCTGAAGCTCACCATCCGCAACGCGCCGGTGCAGCAGCCGGAGACGTTCGCGCCATGTCTCTTCACCGGCAAGCCGGGTGTGGAGGAAATTCTGATCGGGCGGGCTTATTAGAAGTGGCTGACCGCTTCGAAGACGACGACGATTGCGGCGGCGATGGTCAGAAGCGGACCGATGAAGCTGCGCTTGCGGGGATGGAAGATGCGCTTCTTGGGAAGTCGCTCTTCGTAAAAGCACCAGCTGTCCTGTAACATCCCCGGTGTTCCCATCGCCCGTGTTGGTTCCCAGATTAGGCGTTGTTTTGTTACTGGGCCTTTAAGACGGACGTGAAAATACTCCGTATACCCACCACTGTCACCCCATACGCAGGGACAGGGGCAAAGGACGGGGCTTGAGGCGGGCTACTGCCAGGTCGAACGCCCCCCAGAGCCGTTTCCCGGCATCCCCTGAACCCAGGGTATCCGGGCCGGCATGGCCGCAATCAGGCCGCGGATATCGGCGTCCCCAGGACCCGCCATGGCCCCGCTGTCGGGGTCGGTGACATGCCGGGCCTGTTGTTCGTTTGCGTACCAACGGCGCTTGCCGGCCTGGTCCGGGCAGGCTGCCCCATCGCTTATGTCCTTCCCCCAGCGCAGTTCCACGCAGTGGTAAGGGTCGAAGGACATGGCAAACAGCCGGTGCGCGATATCGTCGAAACTCATCGGCAAGGGACGCTTGTCGCTGGTGAGGATGGTGATGGTGCAGGCCCGGCTCTCCCGGTCATAGGCCGCCAGCAGATCGGTCTTGAGATCGGTCCCGTCATAGGCCAGGCGCGGGTCGCGGTTCAGCCACTGGCCGATCATCTTCGACAGTTCCTGGCGGAAGGCGACAAAGGCCGCGCGCAGGCGCGCGTCCCGTGCCGGCGTGGCATAGGCTTCCCATTCGCTGTCTTCGCTGCTGTAGATGTTGGCGGGAATCTCGGCAGGGTGCAGCTTGGCGGATATGCCGTTGGCCACGGCCTGGTTCACCGCCTGGGCCCGGTCATTGAGATCGTTGCACAAGGTGCCCATGGTGGCCTCAAGCTCATAGACCGGATTGAAGTCGGTGCGGCCGCCTGACACCGCCACGCGGGCATATTCGTAATAGCCCAAGGCCGCGCCGCGATAACGCCAGCGCGGCGCATCGCCGTTCTGTTCGGTGCCGAGATATTGCACCAGGGAAAAATCGCGGATCTGGCTGTTGCGCGCCAGCGCATAATGGCCGCCAACCAGCGCACTGTTTTCCGTGCGCGCATCCTGAAGCTGCTGCGGCCGCCAGTTCTTCAACCCTCCGCCCAGCGCGGCCTGGCTCTGGCCGAATTGCGGGCCATAGACGCTGCGGGAAATCGTGAAGTCGGGATGGGCGTCCATGTAATGGATGCGCCCCGATTCATCGACGCGATAGACGATGCCGACATGGGCGTTGGTGTCATAGATCACGGTGCCGGGCCGGATGCTGCCGGGGGCAAGCGCGGGGGAATAGAAATCCGACGGGATCTCGCCGTCATGGCCGGCATCGGTGCGGAAGGTTCCGGAATATACATTGTCCAGCATGGTGCGAATGGCGGCCGGCGCATCGATGCCGCCGCCATGGTCGATCATCCCGGCGCGGCTGACGATGCGGTTGGAGCGGTGGCCGAAGCGCGAGCCGGTGACGCCGTCGGCATAGGAAAAGGGCAGCCCGTTCTTCCAGGCGTAATAGGCCCTCAAAAGATAGGGCAGCTTGGCGCAGTCCACATCGATGTCGAGGAAATGGCTGTCGCTGCCCCGCCAGGGATTGGCCGGATCGCGCAGGCAGCTTTGGGAGGAGGAGCAGCCGGAATCGCCCAGAGCGGTGACGAAGCGGCCAAAGCCGGCTTCATCGGACGCATCCCAATGGTCTTTCGCGATTCGCCATGAATGATTGGGGGGCGCAGCGTGCGCACCGGCGTTCCCCAGCAGCAAAATCAGGAAAATGAGAAGGACCCGCATAACCCTCTTTTAACGCTGCCGGGTGGCTCGTGTGCGGGGTAAGCGGCGATTTCGTTAATGGCAGGGCTTGGGGTTCAGCAGCGGGTCGAGCCGGCGCCCGTCCAGCGCCACATAGGGGCTGTTGCCCAGCTGTGCCGAGGAGGCTGCATTGGGGCGGCCATGACGGGGCGCCTGGGCCTGGCCGCTGTGCAGGGGCACGGCGATTTCGTCGGGCACGGGCACGCGGGACGCCTGCTCATCGGCCGGGGCGACGGCGCGGCCGTTCACGTCCACACCGGCCGCATAATCGGGGCCGGTCATGCAAGGACTTGTCGGCCCGCCATCCAGCAGCGGGTCGGGCTGCTTGGTCATGGTGCCAGCCGCCGCCGGCGCCGCCGCCAGCAGTGCCAGGAGAGCGCCTAGCCTTGCGAAATAAAATTGCGCGTGTTGCATTGCAATATAGTTAGATATTTCGTGACTCCGGCCGCCGGGCACTATATCAACCAAAGCCATAAAAGAACGTGACCGCGCTAGAACGGCCAAGTTCGGGGAGAATTCGAAGGCCGGAGCCCTTGGCTCCGGCCTTTTCGTTTGGGGCTATCCATACTCTCCATGGCCGGGCCTGACCCGGCCATCCAGGGCCACATTCAAGGATCACACAAATTGCTCTGGATGGGCGGCTCAAGGCCGCCCATGGAGAAAATTACTAGGCTGACATCGGCATCACTCTGATCAACTACTAGCCCGATCTGGCGAGAAGTCAGCTTCAGCGCAGCAGCAATTGCGGGCGCTTTCGTTATAAAACTGGCCGCGGCCGCATAATTGATCAAATCAGGAATGTACTTCCCTCCAAGCCTCCACGCTAACCAGCTCGATACTGTTATAAACAAGGCCCTTTCAATTGGAAAAGTGAGCGGGTGGGACAGCAGGATTGCAAAACTAGATCAAGAATGTCGTCACAACCCATTTGCGCCGCACTACTTCTCTGATCGGTGCGCGTTAGAAATCGCCATGAAAGAGGTCAGAACGCGCCGGCGGCTGACTAATCATTTACCAGACATCGCAACGGCTGACGTAACCACGCACCGACTTTATGCGTTCGCGGCCATGCTAGCGAATGTCTATGAGCGATTGTCACCCCGCGCGCAAAAGGTGCTTGCCGGACGAGTGCGGGGAGGACTTAAAGATGATATTGGGTTAGCACCATTAGCCTTTGAACTTGTCATAGCATCACATCTGATGTCGCGAGGAGTAGACGTCGAATGGCACGACCTCGAATTCGGTGGATTCGATTTTGTTGCTCGGCGGGGGAACAGTATTGCGGAGGTCGAATGCAAAACTTTCAGTGCAGACATCGGGCGAAAAGTGCATCAACGACGTCAATTCCAACTAGGAGGCCTTATAAAATCTGAGATAAATGGCGCTTTGGAAAAACGTGGCAGCGTCTTTATCGATGTACTGATCAACCAACGGCTCACAGGAAAAGTCATACAAGATGCCGCTAGATCAGTTGGTCAGGCCCTCAGTACTGGCTCCGACGTAACAGGTCCATCACCTTGCTCAGTCAGTTTGAACCATTTTTCCGCAGATGAACTACCGTTCAACTGGAGGTCTTCAAATTTTTCAGAAAAGGACTTCTCGGATTTTGCCCAAAAAAAGTTCAATCGGCCTAACCCTTCGCTCCTGGTACTGAGCCGCCCGAAATATGGAATTGCGTTCCTGACAATTCGTAGTAACGAGCCAGACGATGTAATCGGAGGCATGTACGAACAACTCAAGCGAGGTTCGACGCAATTCTCGGGGAGTCGGCCAGCTTTCTTGTGCGCTCATTTTCTTGATCTTACGCCAGAAGCGCTCGTTTCACTCCATGCCGATCAACAAAAGGGAAAACCCTCCAACTTAAATGTGATCGTCACGAGACTGTTTAAAGGCAATCGGCCATTTTTGCACACGGTGCAATTCACCGTACCCGGGCGAGTAGAACAGACTAAGACAGTCCAAGGCGATATGCAGGTGAATAACTATATGGAGACCGGCCCCGCTTACTCCTTCACGAACTCAAGCCATCCGCTCGCGCCAGAGCCGGATCTCAAATTCTTTTCATAACTTGCGCCGGTAGGAATCTTTACAATTCGAGCCAGCCAAAGCCGATCAGGGCATAGAAGCCGGCCCACAGCACGGCCGCGACCACCAGCGCGATTAGCGCCTTCTTCTTCAGCTGCGGATTGAGCGGCGCGCCGCTTTCCGGGTCGCGCTCGCTGCCGAGCCCGATCGGCAACAGGCAGAACAGGCAGAGGAACCACAGCACCGCATAGGCGCTGAACAGCACGACATAGTGCAGGCCGCCCGCGATAGTCACATTCAACACCCAAACTTGTCATGGCCCGCGACTGCGGGCCATCCAGATGACGCCAGCGCCTTACCTTCCAGAATGGCGCGAACCAAACTGGATGGCCCACACTCCGGTGGGCCATGACAAGTTATTTTAATAACCCACGACTTCACAGCTCTGTCACCAGCACACGCGTAATTGGCTTTTTGCCCCACGCTTCCTGCGCCGCCCGCCGCGCCGCGCGGCGCACATTCTCGGCCAGCTCGTCGGGATCGCTGCGCTTGTTCTTGTCGAGCGTATCTTCCACCGCCTTGAGCACCGCCTCTTCCACCGGCTCGGGCATGCCCTCGCCCAGCACGGTCGGCGGGGCAGCGATGCGGCCCTTGTGATCCACCACCAGCGCGATCACCAACAGGCCGGCAAAACCCATGGCACGGCGGTCCTTGGCGAGCCCCTCGCCTTCGGCCACCAGCACGCGGCCATCCAGATGCACGCGGCCCGCCGGCACTTCATCCATCAGCGCGGGCCGGCCCGGCGCCAGCCGGAACATCTGGCCATTCTCCGGCACCAGGGCCTGCGGCACCTGCAGCTCGCGCGCCAGCTTGGCATGCGCCACCTGGTGGCGCATCTCGCCATGCACCGGGAGCGCCAGCTTGGGCCGGATCCAGCGGTACATCTGGGCCAGCTCGTCGCGGCAGGGATGGCCGGAGACATGCACATGGTGCTCGTCCACCGTCAGGATGCCGATATTGCGCGCCGCCAGCTTGTTCTGGATCTCGGCAATGGCGAGCTCATTGCCAGGAATGACGCGGCTGGAAAAGATCACCGTGTCGCCCTCGTCCAGCTCGACATTGGGATGGCTGCCCGCCGCAATCCGCGCCAGCGCCGCGCGCGGCTCGCCCTGGCTGCCGGTGCAGAGATACAGCACCTTGTGCGGTGGCAGCTCCGCCGCCTCGGTTTCGTCCAGCACCGGCGGGAAGTCTTTCAGATAGCCGGTGTCCTTGGCCGCCTCCACCATCTTCTGCATGGAGCGGCCCACCAAGGCGATGCGGCGTCCATGGGCTTTTGCGGCGCGCGCCACCGTATCCAGCCGCGCCACGTTCGAGGCAAAGCCGGTCACCGCCACCCGGCCTTTTAATGTACCGACCAGTTCGGTCAGGTTCTTGCGCACCTCCGCTTCCGAGCCAGAACTGCCGGGCACCAGCGCATTGGTGGAATCGCAGACCAGCGCCAGCACGCCCTCATTGCCCAGTCTTTCCAGCGCCTGCGCATCCGTCGCCTCGCCCAGAAGCGGATCGGGATCGATCTTCCAGTCGCCGGTATGAGCCACCACGCCCAGCGGCGTGCGGATGGCGAGCAGGTTCGGTTCCAGAATGGAGTGGGTGATCGAGATGAAATCCAGATCGAACGGACCGAGCGTGATCTGACCACCCACCGGCACTTCCTGGACCTTGACGCGGGAGGTGAGCCCCGCCTCCTCCAGCTTGCCGGCGATCAGCCGCGCGGTGAAAGGCGTAGCATAGATCGGGCAGCGCAGGCCGGGCCACAAGGGCGCAATGGCGCCGATATGATCCTCATGCGCGTGGGTGGCGATGATGCCCAGCACATTCTCCCGCCGCTCCATCAAATAGCGGATGTCGGGCAGGATCAGGTCTACGCCCGGCGTGTTGCCTTCGCGGCCGAACAGCACGCCGCAATCCACGATGATCCATTGCCGGTCATTCTCCGGCCCATAGCCATAGGCATTGAAATTCATGCCGATCTCGCCCGAGCCGCCCAGCGGCAGGAAGACCAGCTCGTCCTGTTGGATGCGGGCCATTATTTCTTTGTGTTGCGGGCGTGGATCAGCATCAGCCCGCGCATGGTGAGGTCGGGATCGACATGATCAATGGCCGGAATGTCGGGACGGAAGAGATGGGAGAGCCCGCCGGTCGCCACCACCGTCATGGGCTTGCCATATTCGCGCTTGATGCCGTTGATCAGGCCGGTGATCAGTCCGACATAGCCCCAATAGACGCCGGACTGCATGGAGGAAACGGTGTCGCGCCCGATCACCTTCTGGGCGCGGTGGATGGCTACTCTAGGCAGCAGCGCCGCAGCCTGGTGCAGCGCCTCGATGGAAAGATTGGCGCCCGGCGCGATCACACTGCCGTCAAAGGCGCCGTCTTCTGAAACGATGTCGAAATTGGTGGCGGTGCCGAAATCCACCACGATCGCCGCACCTTTGTAACGCTCATGCGCCGCCACCGTATTGCAGAGGCGGTCGGCGCCCACCGTTTCGGGCCGGTCCACCCGCGGCTTGGGTCCCAGGTCCAGCGCCGGATCGCCAACCAACAGCGGTTCGGTCTTGAGATATTTGCGGCAGAGATCGCGCAGGTCGAACAGCACGGCCGGCACCACCGTGGCGATGATGGCGGCGTCGAGATCGGCGAAGGAAAGACCCTCCAGCGCCAGGAGCTGGCTCAGCCAGACGGCATATTCGTCGGCGGTGCGCGAGACCTGCGTGACCGCCCGCCACTGGGCGCGCATCTTTTCGCCCTCATAGAGCGCGAAGACGATGTTGGTATTCCCGGCATCGATGGCGAGCAGCATCAGAAAAACACCTCGCCGGCGGCAATGGCGCGTACGCCGGTCCCTTCCTTGAGCAGCAGCGCGCCGGAGGCATCGATGCCTTCGAACACGCCCTGCCGCGTCTCGTGCGGCAGCCGCGCCGTGATCGGCGCGCCAAGCCCGCTGGCCCGTTTCAGCCAGGCCGCGCGCAAAGCCGGAAAGCCCTTTTCCATCCAGGCATCATACCAATGGGCGAAACGGGCGGCGAGCAGGCGCAAGGCCTGATCGCATGACGGCGGCGCAAGGCCCAGTTGCGCGAGGGAGGTGGCTGGAAACGCGGTGCCTTCGGGGTGATGCGCCAGATTCACGCCAATGCCGATGGCCAGCCATCTTTCAGATGTGGCGCCCCTCCCTTCCAGCAGGATGCCGGCGATCTTCCGCCCTTCGGCCAGCACGTCATTGGGCCATTTGACTGTGACAGCGGCGTCAGGCGCGAAGTGCTGCACCATTTCGGCCGCGGCCAACGCCGCGGCAAAGGACAGTTGTCCCGTCACCGCTTGCGATGCTTGCGGCCATAGCAACAAGGTGGCGGCAAGATTGCCTGCAGGCGTATCCCAGGCCCGGCCCCGCCGGCCGCGGCCCGCCGTCTGGCACACAGCCGAAATCCACAAAGGACCGGTCTCGCCCGCTTCGGCCAGGCGGCGGGCTTCCTCATTGGTGGAATCGAGCTCGGCATAGTCCTTCCGGCGATAACCGGCAGGCCAACCAGTCAAGAGATCAGCCCGGTCAAGGGATCAAT